>ENA-OPDD01000738-OPDD01000738.1-human-gut-metagenome-genome-assembly--contig:-NODE-738-length-23677-cov-2.223563_pt1 | contig 23677 bp, 18 predicted proteins | sample MGYA00241574_ERZ501499 | MGnify/ENA primary metagenome ERZ501499 (study PRJEB25962, sample SAMEA2042576) | human gut metagenome | biome: human gut; feature: human-associated habitat; material: faeces...
AGTCGGCTCATCCAGGATCAGAACATTACATTTCATATCCACAGCACGTGCGATCGCGATCATCTGCTGGATCGCTACAGAACATTCATCCAGCATCTGTGTCGGCGGAACATTAATGTTCAGACTTTCCAGAAGCTTTGCAGAACGTGCATTCATTTCTTTCCAGTTGATCATTCCAACCTTGTTTCGCGGCTCACGGCCAATAAACAGGTTTTCCGCAACAGTCAGGTTCGGACAGAGGTTTACTTCCTGGTAAACCGTGCTGATTCCATTTGCCTGTGCCTCCTGCGGAGAATGATTGATAATGTCTTTATTTTCACCATTCATATGAATGGAACCGCTTTCGAATTCATGTACACCGGTCAGAACTTTGATCAGTGTTGATTTTCCGGCTCCGTTTTCTCCCATCAGTGCATGGATCTCACCTTTGCGAAGTGTAAAATCCACATGGGAAAGGGCACGGACACCGGTGAAATTTTTACTTATATCACGCATTTCCAAAACAATGTTTTGTTCCATTTTCTTTCCTCCATTCCCTTATTTTTCTTTGTTTTCCCTGTTTTTGAGCGCAAAAGGGGCGTGGCCCATAAAATCCATACCATCTGGATCCTGTTCCACGCCCCGGGCTCATTACTTATAAATCTCTTTCAGTTTGCAGTTTTATGTCTCAAAGATTAGTATGCACGTCCGTCGATGATTTCCTGAGTAATTGGAGTGATATCATAATCTGTTCCATCAATTGTTACTTTAGTTACTGTATCATCAGATGCAAATGCAACTTCATCAACAAATGCCTGTTTATCAACATCTTCACCGGCTTCCAGTTTCTGGATGATCTCTTCTACACGTGGTCCGTGAAGTGGGTTACACTCTGTATCACATGTAATTTCGCCGGAAAGTGTCTGTGTAAGACCTGCGTTTGTTGTATCGAAGGACATTACAAGAATCTGGCCTTCTTCGCCGCCAACTTCATATCCTGCTGCTTTGATCGCATCGATTGCACCAAATGCTTCGTTATCATTCTCGCAGTATACAACGTCGATATCATCACCGCTCTGTTTCAGGATAGATTCCATAACTTCCTGTCCTTTAGCCTGTGTAAATTCACCGGACTGCTGAGCAAGTGTTGTCCAGTTGTCATGAGCTTCTACAGCTTCATCAAATCCTTCTGTACGTCCGATCTGAGCAGATGCTCCGATGGTTCCCTGAATATCAACAAGGTTGATTTCTTCATCGCCACGGCCTTTTGCTTCGAGATATGCATCCAACCATGCCATAGCTTTCTGACCTTCAAGTTTGAAGTTGGATCCTACCCATGCAGTGTAGAGGCTGTCGTCAGATACATCTACCATACGGTCAACGATGATAACCGGGATTCCTGCATCTTTTGCTTCTTGAAGTACTGTATCCCAACCTGTCTCAGTTACAGGTGCGAGTACGATATAGTCAACTTCCTGCTGGATGAAGTTACGGATTGCTGTCAGCTGATTTTCCTGTTTCTGCTGAGCATCGTCAAAGATCAGTTCATATCCGTTATCCTCTGAGAAAGTAGATTTCATGGATTCTGTGTTTGCAGTACGCCAGTCAGATTCTGCACCTACCTGTGAGAAACCAACTGTAATTGTGTCGTCGTCCGCTGCCATAACATTCACTGCGGAAAGTCCTGCCAACATAGATACTGCTAAGAGTGCGGTCACCATTTTTTTCTTCATTTTGTAATCCTCCCTTTACATTTGTTTCGTGTTTTTTAAGATGGTTTTATTATAGCAATTTGTTACGAAAACTCCATGGATTATTTTCGGAAAAAAGTTTAGTCTTTTATCTATCTTTCTGTCTCAATTTTAACAAGTTGGATTTTTTACGATTTCGGTTGAATATTTTTCCCAAGCCGTAATTCCACCGTTGTGCCTTCTCCTTCTTTAGAAGAAATCGTCATTCCGTAGCCCGGTCCGTAGTACAAAGCAATACGTTCCGCACCTGCCGCAAGCCCAAATCCGGCTCTCTCTCCTGTACGTATTGCCTCCTGTACCTCATGAAGACGCTCCGGTGTCATTCCCTGTCCATTATCACTGACTGTAAGAACGATCGCATCCGCTTCTTCCCTGCCGGTTATCGTGATCTTACCTTTTCCACGACGGTTTTTGATACCATGATAAAGCGCATTCTCTGCCAGCGGCTGAATGGAAAGCTTCGGTACCTGTATTCCATCAAGTTCTTTTGGTATGGATAACTCAAACTCCAGAATATCGCGATAACGGAACTGCTGAATCTCCAGATAGCTCAAAGTGTGTCGTTTCTCTTCTGAAAGAGGAATGATGTCATTTCCTTTAGAAAGCGATGTACGGAAGAAAATAGAAAGACTGGAAATCATCTCCACTGCATCCTCCGTCATACCACCTTCGATCAGCCATACGATCGTATCCAGGGTATTATATAAAAAATGCGGATTGACCTGTGCCTGGATCAGCTGCAGTTCTGTCAGATGCTGCATCTCCTTTTCCTGCCGGACATTTTCCAGAAGTCCACTGATCCTGTGTGCCATCTTGTTGATTCCCTGGTCCAGTTCCTCAATCTCTATAATCTCCGCAGACACCGGAAGAACATCGAAATTTCCCTTTCCTACTTTCTTCACCTTATCTCGCATCTCGGTTACCGGTTGGATGATCCCACCAGTCAAACGGAACGATCTTCGCATCAGAATTCCCAGCGTTGCAAGTAATAATACCGCCATTCCCGATATCAGGATCTTAACTCTGTGGGTAAGATTCGTTTCGACCTTCACAAGATACATGGATTCATTATAAATATAATTCTGCATCTCCTGCATAATCAGGCCTGTGATAATACGAATGTTACTGTCCATAAATTCCATTCGTTTATCATATTCCTTGATCTCCATCAGCTGGAGCATTCTCTTTTTCAGATTATCCAGATACGCATCCAGACTGTTCAGACATTTGACGCCACTGGCATGGTATGTATTTTTGCGCAGTTTTTCCATAATCTCCTGTGCATCCTCTACCTGTCCCACAACGTCATCCAGTTCACTGGCTTCCTTTGATCCGATTGCCAGATAATACATTTCCAGATCCAGTTCATCCTTGAAGCTCAGGTTGAATTTACTGCTGACCGCCAGATTCTCTGACAGCTTGTTATACTGTCCGGCATACTGCCAGAAGATCAGAAGCAAAATAACCAGCAGGCAGGCCATCGGAATCATCGTACTGAACAGAAGTCTGTTCATACGTTTCTCAAGTCCCATCTGCTTTTTTCTTTTCTGAGGTACTCCTCTCATGCTTTTTCCTCCCGTGCCTTACGGTAATCACTCGGAGTCATACCCTGTGTTTTCTTAAAAAGATAGCTGAAATAATGTGCATCTTTATATCCGATTTCTCCTGCGATCTCACTGGAACGCATACCTGTGCAACGCAGAAGCTCTTTTGCTTTATTCATACGCAGTGTGGTCAGATACTCAATAAAAGTCTGTCCCATATTCTGGCTGAACAGAGCGCTGAAATGATTAGAGCTGACATTTGCAACATTGGCAACCGTATTTAGTGAAATCTCTTCATCCATATAATGGCTGTCAATAAAGTCCACCGCGGTTTTTAAAATACTGCGGTTTTTGTTTCCGGAATTCTGGTCACGGATCTCGATTGCCTGTGAGATCATTTTTTTCGCATAAGCAATTGCACTTTCCATATTCTTTCCACTCTCTGCAAGTACTTCTTCTGTATCTGCAGATTCCATTTCATTCGTATCACATCCTAGCCCTTTAATGAATGAAATAACAGAAAACCGAACATTCAGAATAACATAATTTCGAAATACCAGTGATTCCATCGGCTCCTGACCGATTGCATAAAAATAGTCTTTTACAAAGTTTTCTGTCTCTTCCTGAAGACCATTGCTCAAAAATTTCTGAAGGATTGCCGGATTCAGGGCATTCACATCCACTTTCTGCAGATAGGCATTATCTTCAGTCTCCGCCTGTCCACCAGGATACTCCATAGTTTCCATCTCATCATAGTAAAGAATATTTTCATCATACAGATATCTCTGCGAAAAGGCTCTTGATGCCGTATGATAGCTCTTTTGTATCTGACTCAGACGCTCCACAGACTGACCAACTGCAAGGAACCATTCCCTTCTTCCATCCTGCCTGCTCAGAATCTTACGAATCTCATCCACACACGCTCTTGTATTTTCTTCAATAGTTTCTCTCTGTCCCTTAAGAAGTACACCATAGGAGAAAATATTACTTCGAAACAGCATGGCCGATGAATGACCGGCAAAAAAGTTTTCCAGAAGTTCCAGTGACTCTGCTTCCCACGAAGAATATTCATCTCTCTGTCCGGAAAAATCCTCATCACAGTTCATCGTAAAGATCAGAACATTGTAAGCCTCTGCAACAATATCCAGACCAAGCTTTTCTGCTCTTTTATAGACCTCCATCATGTCCATGGAACCGCCGACCAATGCCTCAAAAAAATCGCGGCTGCTGTTCTTCTCATAAGCCTGCATCTCTCTCTGGAATTTTTCGTAATATTCTTTCTGTGTTTTTTCATGTTCATAGCGGCTGCGGATTTCTGAAAGCCGTTCAATCAAAGCATTCTTTGTGATCGGTTTCAGGAGATAATCCTCCACCCCAATTCCTATCGCCTGTTTTGCATAATTAAAGTCATCATATCCACTTAAGATCACAACCTTCAGCCCCGGTATTTCCTTTTTGGCCAGACGTGCCAGCGTTAGACCATCCATAAATGGCATCTTGATATCCGTGATCAAAAGGTCCGGCTGCTGTCTGAGCAACAACGGCAATGCCATCTCACCATCTGCCGCTTCTCCTACCAGCTCAAAGCCAAGTTCCTCCCACGGGATCATTCGTTTGATCGTCTCACGTACTACAACCTCATCTTCTGCCAGAAAAATCTTTAACATCTCTCCACCCCATTTGTTCTGTCGCGTATTTGTGCAAAAGTTCTAATGTATACTATACCAGTTTCATTTTTTTTAGACAAGTTTTTGTTCCTATGTATAAAATAAAATACCAGCATTTTATTTCAGAAACACTTTACATCCCTTTATGAAAATTTAATATTTCAATCTCTATTCCTTTCTCATTATGTGTGGTAAAATGTTGCCATTCTGATAATTAAGCCTCTGTCAGAGGCAATGAATTTGCTTTTATGGAGATTTGTTATGAACAAAAAAGAATTTCTTGACATTTTATATGAACAGCTTTCCGGGCAGATGCCGGAGGGAAATGTTGCCGCCCATGTACAATATTATCGCAATTATATTGAAGAAGAACAGCGTAAAGGACGCAGTGAAGACGATATTTTAAATGAACTCGGCGATCCTCATCTGATCGCACGTACTCTTTTAGATACTGATTCAACCGCTTCCGGTAATCCACAGACTACAGGAAGCTATTCTGAACCATACACAGACAATTCTTATGAATATGACAACAGCAGCTCCGGCAGTAAAAAAGTAAAGAGCCGTAGTTTTCACATCGATCTTAGTACCTGGTATGGCAAGCTTGCCGTTATCCTGATCGCTGCAATCGTGATTGTGCTTTTGTGTACGGTGCTGAGTGTTCTGATCCCGGTCATGGTCATTTTCGGTATCGTATGCTTTATTATTTCCAAACTGCGCAATTGATATAAGAACACTAAAAAAGAGTGTAAATGCTGACACCACAAGATTTACACTCTTTTTATTATTCCTTTTATGCCGATCTCTTTGTCATAAATGACTCAAATCTTACATGACGATCCATCTGGTCTCCGATCATTCCAATCACTTTTCCCATCGTAAATGCAGCAAGAATCGTACCGATTCCGAGTCCGTCCAAATGTCCAAGGATGATACAGGTCATCAGTGCTGTTATTGCCAGACAGGTGACATCAAATCCAATCTTGATCCTGGAATATTTTATCTTTGTGATATCTGCCAGTTCTCTCGGGAAAAGATCTGTCGGAATGATTGGCAGACCACAGCGGTTGGAAAGTGCGATTCCAAAACATATCAGAAAATAACTGATTACAAAATAAACTCCTCTGTGGATATTGCAGAAATCCTCCGTTCCTACACAAAAATAAATTTTTTTACAATAAAAATGAATATTTTCCACTTCCAAGCACTTTTGTCATATTAGCAGAAACAAGAGTCGCTGTTGTATTTTCCGGTATTCGACAGGTATAAAAATATCCCTCTTCTGTCTTTTTCCATGCACTTTCAATTCTGCCATAAGGAGTATCAATTCCACCTTCAGCAAATTCAAAAGTTCCCATCTCCGGTTTCAGAGTAAAATGTTTGTAACCCGGTTGCTCTTCATCTCTCTGGATTCCAAGTGTATTCTCATACAGCCAGCTTAGTACACTTCCCAACGAATAATGATTAAAGCTGTTCATGGAATTGTTACCACCAAATCCGTTCTCGCGTGTAAAGCTATTCCATCTTTCCCAGATTGTCGTTGCTCCCTGTGTAACCGGATAAAGCCAGCTTGGGAAAGCAGTCTGGGTGATTGTTTTCTGTGCAGCTTCCGGATATCCACCTTTACTTAACATCGGATTGATCGGTCCTGTTCCAAAAAAACCGGACTGGATTGTATAATTACCTTCTCTTGTGGTACGTTCCAGATGTGCAAAAGCCTTTTCTTTCACTGCATCTGCAAATACATCACAGTTCAGTCCGATAGAATAGCTTCCCTGTACATCACAGGTACTTCCATCTGCATTCTTTGTGATACCGGTCTCTTTATCTGTAAAGGTATCATTCCAATATCTCTTTGTTTCCTCTGCAATCTGGTGATATTTCTTCTGACCCTCTACATTTCCGGTCAGGACTGCAAACTTCTCCATAAGAGCTGCATTTCTGTAGTGGAATGCATTAAAGATCAGATAATCATCTGCCGGAACTGGTGCCAGCCAGTCACCAAGCCATTCATTTATATGAAGTGACGGTGTTCCTGGAAGTCCAAATGCTTTCATGCTGTCCATCCAGTGATCCATAGAATCGTAGTATTCCTCAATCAGAGATGCATCACCATACTGCTGATACAGTTCCCATACAATCAGGATCATGGCACTCTCATAAGTCTGTCCGCCGAATCCACCGCCTGCCGGAGCAATACTCGGCAGTCTTCCATCCTCTGTCTGCATATCTTTCATTGCCTGCAGATTTCTCAGATAGAAATTCTTTACGTTGCTCTGATAGGTTGCAGTACGACAGAAAATATGTGTATCTCCCATCCAGCCCATACGCTCATTTCTCTGCGGACAGTCGGTCGGAATGCTGATAAAATTACAGTACTGGCTGAATTTAACATTCTGTGTAAACCGGTTGATCAGTTCATTATCACAATGGAACTTACCTGTGATCTGATCCACGCTGGAAAGAAGGACTGCCTGCACATCCTCCAGAGCCGGTGCTTCATCAACTCCACTGATCTCAATGTAACGGAATCCATGGAATGTGAAGCGCGGTTTGTAAATTTCTATACCTTCGCCTTTACAGTAATAAGTATCTTCATTGGAAGCCTCACGCAGGTTCGCCTGCAGCATCTGACCAACCAGACCTTTATATTCCGGCAGATCCGGATAGAGTACTTCTCCGTAGCGGATTGTGATCTTCTGTCCGGCTTTTCCTTTGAATTTCAGAACCGGCACGCCCGCAATCTCCTGTTCCAGATCATAAATGTAAGTGCCTGGTAACGGTTCAGTCATGGATTTTGCAGTAAAAGTTTCTACCTCAAGAACCGGTGCCTGATAGCTACCGACAAGCTCCGGCTCCTTCTCATTCATAGCCGGCCAGCATGCTGCGCCAGGAAAAATACCTTCCTGTTCTTCCATTACAACCGGTGTAATGACTTCAGGTTTCTTCAGACCGTCTGCCTTGAAATCCGATTTTGAAAAATTAAAATAGTTTTCTTCCAGTCGGGCATCATATGTTTCACCATTGAAAAATCCTGCGTATCGATATGGTCCCTCACCAAAATACTGCCAGGTATTGTCATCGGTAACAATTGTTTCCTTATGTCCGTCTTCATAGGTGATCACCAATCTCCCAAGGAAGGATGGCCTGTCGCCCCAGTAGTTATAATTGTACAGACGGAAACTGAATGAATCACTCCACCATCCGGATGCAAGAATACAGCCCAGACCATTCTCACCTTCCTGCACCAGATCTGTCACATCGTAAGTCTGATACATCAGATGGCTGTCATACTGACTTGCGCCCGGTGCAAAATATTCCTCTGTCACGCGTTTTCCATTCATGCTGCATTCATAGATTCCACGTGCAGTTGCATACAGTCTCGCACTTGCCACTTTGCCATTCACTGTAAAGTTGATACGAAGCATTGGCAGAGAAAAACAACTCGGGTTGGAAATCTCCAGACATTTTCCTTTAAGAGTCTTTCCGTTTTCGGTATCAACCGCAAGAATCTCTGCGCATGGTTTTCGAAGATTCCGTACACGAATTCCCTGATATTCTGCCTCACTGTCAGCACCTACATAATATCCCATCTCGCAGAGACGCGGAAATGTTGTAACGTCAAATAACCCAAGCGGATTCAGCTGCCTCGGTGTTCTCATTTGTCCGCCAAAAGGTCCATCGACATATACCTCATCCACTACGCAGTCATCCAGATACGTATAGACTCCATTTCCCTCTACTTCGATAGTCAGTTTATGAAAATCATGCTTATTTTCTTCTGTAATCAGTTCTCTGTCTGTCTTCAGATCTTTTGTTCCAAGTTCATACAGCGGAGTATCTGCCACATCTTCTTTACAGTATCCTCTTCTGTAAACTTCGATCACCGCCGGTGATTTTGCAATATTCAGAACAAAACGAATATCGTTCTCTCCCTCAACCTGCAGTTCGTTCTTGCTGATATCCATAAGACGCGCATCATTTGCTCCAAAAACAACACCTGCTTTTGTGCCTTCTTTGATGCGGAATGTACTTTCCAGTACAAACACACCAAGCTTTTCAGATGCCACGTTGAATTCCGGAGCACCAATCCACTTTGCACCGTCCCATGCAGAAATACTACCATTCATAAGTCCGGTTTCGAACCAGGAAGAGGTCTCTGCCTCTTCCCCGTCCTGATCCCATACTTTTACTGTTACGTAATATCTTGTCTCTGCTTCTAGTTCTTCACCTGCGTAAGCAATTCCTGCGGATTCATCAGTATCCATTACACCGCTGTCCCAGACCCCTGCACTGCCGTCTGTTTTTCCAACCAGAATCTGAGCCTGTTTCTGCATAGTATTCTGTTTTTCAGCTCTTAATTTCCAGGAAAATACCGGTTTTTCTATATCCAGACCAAGTGCTTCCGTAATCTGATTAACCTTCAGATCATATACTTCAAATTTCTTCTCGCTCATAGTTCTGCCTCGATTTTATTTTACTTTTTTATACGGAACTGCATTCTCAAACTGATTGGACTGCCATACAATATTTACCAGGCGGCTGATGCATGCTTTAAGGTCATCCATAGAAAGAGTACCATCTGCAAGCTCCTGGTTCAGATTATCTCTGTCACTGAATGCTCCCGGCATTACCAGATCATTTCCTGCTCTCATGCATCCGGATGCTGTACAGTCTTCACCCTGTTCTGTCGTTGTCCAGTCTGTCATGATCATGCCCTGGAATCCCCATTCGCATCTTGCAGCCTTTGTACAGGTATCTTCGCAGTTTGCTGCATGAACACCATTGATCAGATTGTAGCTGGTCATAATAGACATCGGCTGGGATTCTGTGATCGCAATTTCAAATCCTTTCAAATAAATTTCGCGAAGAGTTCTTTCACTTACGATACTGTCAGATCCCATACGGTTATCTTCCTGGTTATTACATGCAAAATGCTTTATGGTTGTTCCACATCCTGGCACCTTCTGTACACCATTTGTCATGGCTGCCGCAATTTTTCCTGCAACAAGCGGATCTTCAGAATAATATTCAAAGTTACGTCCGCAGAGTGGATTACGATGGATATTCATACCCGGAGCCAGCCATAATGTTGTGGAAAATTCTTCCATCTCACCACCGATCATCTCACCGATTTCTTCGATAAGTGCAGTATCCCAGGTCTGTGCAAGAAGAGTTCCTACAGGAATGGCTGTACAGTACTGATACCTGGTTTCTCCCGGATCAGCCGGTTCACCTTCACAGAAGAGTCCTCCTTCCAGGCTGAACTTAAATGGTTTGTTAACAATCTTGCCTTCATATACATTATAATGTTTCATCAGACGAAGGCCTGCCGGTCCGTCAGACAGAACAATTCCCGGAATTCCGTCTTCCAGTGCACAGTCATTTGTCTCACCTGCTGAACCCGGCACAGAAATTCCTGCTGAACCAAGGTTACTTCCCTGTCCCTTGCCCGGATCTCCACTTGCCAGAGCCACCAGTTTCTCTGTGCTTAAGGTATCCACAAATTCACGCGCTTCTGCCGGTACACATTCTGCGTTGGAATGATATTCAACCACTCGTGTTTCCACATCTGCTGCTTTTAATACCATAACCGGAAGCGCTTTTTCTTCTGTAAATTTCAGAAGTGCAGCAAGTTTCTGTGTCATCTTCTCAGAAGACTGTTTCATCTCTTCCAGCTCTTCTTTCAGTGGGCAGATATTCTGAGTTTTAGTAAGAACCACATCTGCATCCAGTGCAAGAACTGCGCATGGTGAGGAACTTTCCAGACTATTTCCTGTCCAGATTACATAAGAACCTTTTTCCAGAACCCATGCAGCTTCTGCTTCACTGTAGGAGGTAAGTTTATCTAAAGCAATCTCAAGAGTCATTTTTTCGCTCTGTCCCGGTGCAAGAATACCTGTCTTGTCAAAAGCCACAAGGCGGCGGTATTCTTTTTCCAGTTTTCCTGCCGGACAGGTAGCATACAACTGCACAACTTCTTTTCCGCTGTATGTATCTCCTGTGTTAATTGTCTCTGTCTCTACAACAATCTTATTGTCCTTGAGTACTGTTGAAAGTACTTTCGTTTCAAATGTTGTATAGGAAAGTCCATAACCAAATCCATATCTTACCGAAACATCAAAGCTGTCAAAATAGCGATAACCTACATACAGACCTTCTGTGTAATATTCTTTATCCACATTTCCATTATTATGAGAGAAGGTTTTACTGTTCGGATAATCTTCATATTTGAATGCCCAGCTGTCAGTCATTTTACCGGACGGAGTCACCCTGCCGCTGATGATGTCAGCAAAAGCATTTCCGGCTTCCATACCAGGCTGTACGATCTGGAGAAGTGCTTCGATATTCACATATTCATCCATAAAGGAAAGATCTGCCAGTCCTCCGGTATTTACTGCAACAATCACATGCTCATACATGCTGCAGATATCAGCGAGCTGTTTCTTCTCCTCTTCTGTCAGATAATAATCTCCTGCTTCGTCAAAACGGTCTGCACCCTCTCCTGCAATACGACTGAGAATATAAATGGCAACGTCTGCATCTGTCTGAGTAACAGGCGCACCTGCCGGCATTCTGAATGGTGTGGTAGAGTAAACATTAAAAAATCCTGATACCTGATCTTCCAGTTTTGCTGCTTCGTTCTCTATCTCATCACGCCATGCATATCTGGCAGCCTGATATTTTTCATCAAAATCCTTGATCCAGTCTTCTGTCGTAATCTCAAATCCGCCATTTTTCATTCCCTGATAAATGCTGACTGTCTCGCGCTCGTTGACATCACCGGAGCCTGTTCCACCCTTGATTGTCCTGGATGCGCCAACTCCATAGAGTGCGATCTTTGTTCCTTCTTTCAAAGGAAGAATTCCTTCATTTTTCAGAAGAACCATGCCTTCTGCCGCTGCTCTTCTGGCAACCTTACGGTTCTCCAGTTCTCTTTTGGTTACTGTATTGTCTGTTGTTCCAGTAAAATGTCTTGTCTTAATGGTTCTCATTTCACTGTTTCCTCCTCTACATCTTCATAATTCTTAAAAAGATCCGCAAAATAAATTGCTGCCAGATATGCAGGTCCGGATAATCCGATCAGAAAATCCACCGAAACGAAGCGATAAGATATAGTCAGAAGTACCGCCGGAATCAGTGTCAGCAACAGCATCAGAACTGCCTGTGGAAGCTTGCCCACACAGAACAGCAGAGCATTCTTTGCTGTATTTTTCATTGTATTATCAAAACGCGCCTGCACTGCAAAAATATGAATCAGTATCATCGCAAAAACCAGTACAATCACAAAAAGTATTACACGGTACGCCATTCCAAAAGTTCCTGTAATGGAACGAAGGAGCCAGATATCAAATGTCATGAATGCAATCAGCCCGCCAAAAATCAGCCAGAGAATCGTTGCCTGTTTAAAATTAACCTTGAATGCTTTGAAATATTCTGAAATAATCTTTCCGTCTTCCTTACGTACCATCCGCATTACCATCGTATACAATGCCGTCATTGCCGCTCCGGCTGTAAAAACCGGGACACAACAGATGATCGTCAAAATATTCAGTACGATCAGATTTCCAAGCGTGTTCAAAAGCCTTGCCAGCGCACCATCCGGTGAAAAAATTCCCATTACTTTATACCTCCTGTTATTTGACTCCTGCAAGATACAGGAGATATTTTACTGCTTCGTCTTTGTGCGGTGCATTATAAATAATACCGATTGCCGCTTCTGTTTCTTTATTCGTATAGCATTCCTCTGCCTGCAGGACAGGAAGATCATCTGCCAGAATGCCGATCACTCTTCCGTCATCCGCTGTCAGAAGTCTGTCTTTCAGTTCTTCCATCTGCTTGTCTGTCAGATATTTGCGCAGATCTGTCCAGGTCTGTGAGCCATCATACTTTATAAAATCATCCTTCAGCATACCGCATACATCCAGAAGTTCGCTTCCGATGTCTGCCATAAATTTGGAAAGGCTTGTCATAGAATAACTGCCTGAATCTGTACCCTGAAACATCAGGTTGTTCTGTATCTGTACCTGATATTTTTTCTTATCGATCCCCGCTGTATCCATATACTCCTCTGCCATCTCTTCACCGCTCATTTCCGTGTGACAGTCGATCAGCATTACAGATAATGCTGTATCTTTTGTGGTCAGTGTTGTAATCAGAAAATACATTGCCAGAATGACGACTATCATCCCTGCTATAAACGGCAGTTTATAATACATCCAGAAGTACTCCAGATTATTCTTCATACTCTTCTTTTCTTTTTTTTCATCCATCTGAAATACTTCCTTTCTCATTTACTTTTACATTTTATTTGCAGATTGTTTTTTGCGTTATAAAATCAATGGGCCGGCATAAAATACCGACCCATATATAATTCTGTGTCAGGCATCAGCCTTTAACTGCTCCTGCCGCGATTCCATTGACAAACTGTTTCTGCAGTGCAAGGAATACAATGATCAGAGGCAGTGCACAGAGTACACATGCTGCAAACAGTACATTCCACTGAGCAGGGTTTTCCTTGTCACCAAGGAACTGAAGCATACCTACCGGAAGAGAATACTGTGCTTTCTTTGAAATAAATACCATTGGATAGAAATAATCATTCCAGATCCAGAGTCCCTGTGTGATAACACAGGATACAATTGCCGGCTGAAGAAGCGGAAATACTACGGAAGCAAAACGCTTCGGAAGACTGGCACCGTCTATATATGCAGATTCTTCGATTTCAACCGGAACACCCTTCATAAATCCTGAAAACAGGAATACTGAAAACGGAAGAGAACAGGTGATAAACATGATCATCGGAGTAAAACGAGTATTCGGAATACCCAGTCTGTTCAGAGTCTGAGCAATCGGAACGATAACCATCTGAGATGGGATGATCAGACCTGAAATAAAAAAGTAATACAGAAATTTTGCCGTTTTTGTTTTGATACGTCCGATTGGATATGCTGCCATTGTAGAAAAGATCACAACACAGAAAACAGATCCAACTGTTGTCAGCACACTGTTGATCAGCTCCATTGGATAGTTCATATTATGAAATGCCTGTTTGTAGCTCGCCAGAGTGAACTCAGAGAAAAGCATCAGCGGGGATGCCTGATTCCCAGGTGAACGAAGAGAACTTGAAAACACAATGACCAGTGGTGAAATTACGACGATACAGAAAACAATGATTGCAAGATAGATCAGTGCACTCTTTGGCGTCAGCTTCATGTATCCTTCCACTTCACGTGATTCTTTTTTCTTTCCGAATGCCATTATAATTCCACCTCCCTCTTATTCATGTAAAGAAGCATACATACCGTGATCACGATGATAAATGCAAATGCCAGCACGGAGAATGCGCTTGCACGTCCCATCTTCATGTCTGTAAAGGCTGTCTCATATACCTGGAACATCAAGGTTTTTGTAGATTTACCAGGACCACCATTCGTCATGATAAAGGAATAGTCGAATGCCTTCAGACCAGAAATTACAGAAAGGATAATATTGATCGTAACCGTTGATGAGATTAGTGGCAGTTTGATCTTACGGAACAGCTGCCATTCTGTACATCCATCAATACGTCCTGCTTCCAGAAGACTTTCGTCAACTGTCTGCAGACCTGCCAGATAAATGATCATCGTTGTACCAAATGCTTTCCATGCTTCCACGATTGCAATTGCATAAAGTGCAGTCTTATAATTTCCCAACGGGTTAAATGCTGCCCCATCCATTCCGATCATAGACAACAGACTTGCAATCATTCCAGAACCTGGCATATAAACATAGGACCAGATAAAACCGATTACAATCGCACTGAACAATGCCGGAAAATATGCACAGGTACGGAACAGTCCCTTGAAGTGAATCTTTGTATTAAGGATCATTGCAACAGCAAGACCTACCACATTACTGATCAGAACCGTCATAACAGCATAGATCAGAGTATTTTTCATAGAATTGGTCAATGTACCATTATTTAATACCTTGATATAGTTCTTCATTCCAACGAAATCAAAATCATAATTGACACCGTTGAAGTTTGTTACACTGTAATAAAAAAGCTGCAATACCGGATAAATCCAAAAGATCAGGAAAAATGCAAGTGCCGGTATCAGGAAGAAGTACATCTTGTTGGTAAATACCAGAGATGTGTTTGCACCTTTTTTCTTCATTTTTGTTTGTGCCATTCCTTTTCCCTCCATTTAAGATGGAACTGCCCTGAAGCTTGTCTTAAGTTCCAGGGCAGTGATAATTCATCTTTTTCTATTATGGTTAAACCCTGTTATTCGTCCAGAAGATCCTCGAATTTATCCTGCATTCCTTCAGTGATATCTTCGATCTCGGTTCCCTGACCGCCAACCATTTCACTGAACAGAGATTCCATTTCTGTCTCTGTTCCTGCCGGCCATGCCTGGTTGCTCCAGTAGAAACCTTTACCATCATTCAGAAGATCAACGAATGGTTTGAACAGTTCATAGTTTGCTGAGGAATCAGCGCCATTACCATATGTTGCAATGATCTTACCAGTTCCAAGGTAAGCATTCCATATATCAGACTCGCCGTCCATCCAGTAGTCAAGAAGTTCTTTGCACTCATCTACATGTTCAGATTTGCTGTAGATACTGTATCCTGCAGAGAGGCATGTTGCTGTGTAAACACCATCTGTTCCCGGAAGTGGGAAGTATCCTCTTTCGAAGGCTCCGGCTGCACCCTCTGCCAGAAGAGCTGTAGCATTAAAGGAACCATCAAATGTCATAGCTGCCTTGCCATCGATGAAGTCTGTAATTGACTGAGATGCACCATATCCAAGAGATTTGGAAGCATCAATGTATCCTTCATCATACAGTGTTTTGTACATTTCAAGAACAGTGTCCCATGTTCCTTCATCTGTAAATTCTGCATCGCCATCTCTTAACTGATTATCATAATCCGGGTTCTTGGAGTAGATCTCGTCTGCTGCCAGCTGATACAGGCCGAACTGAAGTACGTACTGATCTTTGTCACCCATAACGATTGGCTGAATTCCAGCATCTTTCAGTTTCTTGCAGTCTTCCAGGAATTCATCCCATGTCTGCGGCTCGCCTTCGATACCAGCCTGTGAGAACAGGTCTTTGTTGTAATATGTACCAAGAATAGATACACCTGCGGACTGTGTTACGATGTCTCCGTCATAGGTAACAGAAGAAAGAGCATCTTCTCTTCCCTGTACGCAATCAAGGTCATTTAAAGAAGTAAGGTATCCGGCTTCTGCCAGCGCGTAGCAGGAGTTCTGTCCGGCATACATTGGCTGTGTCAGGATGATATCCGGGCATTCACCGGAAGCAAGTTTTGTTTTCAGAGAGGTGTAGTAGTTATCATCCGGAAGTTTTGTTACTTCAAGTGTTACATTCGGCCATTTTTCTTTTACCAGTGCCGGTAACTGTTCTGTTTCGAAGTCGTTATCTGTTGCAACACCGGAAACCATCATTGTGATTGTGATGTCTCCTGCGTTTTCGATTGCTTCATGATCATATCCATCTGCTGCAAATACCGGAACTGCTGCCGGTACGGTAGCGCATGCGGTAACGCCTGCAAGAACAACTGCTGCCATTTTTTTGAATTTCATAATTTAAATCCTCCCTTTCACGTTTTCACATATTATTTACGTGTCTTTCATTTGATGTTTACATTCTAGCACAGCCGTGGTACACTTTTGTTGGGTTTGATGGTATACTTTTTTTAGATTTTATTTTGAGGTAAAAAAATGAAACTACGTACAAGAATTTTTCTAACCTTCAGTGTTCTGGCCACCATTCCACTGGTGATTTCCACTGTATTCTGCTATAAACGTTATACGGAGACAACTTATGACCGTATAGATGTAATCTCTTCTCATCTGTTTGAGAATGCACAGAAAACTGCAAATGATACTTTAAACAAAGTTCGTCAGACAGCCGGTACTTTCAACTTTTATTACAATGATGGTTCCAGTATTATCAGTGATCTGAAAAAGTTCAAAGATCCAGATTCACCGCCAGATACCTATGAATATTTTAAGATGTCACAGTCTTTCAAACGCACCTGCCAGAATCTTCTTTATTCTGATCAGGACGTCTACGGCATCTATATCTTTACTCCATCCGGCTATATTTTCAACTGTACAAACAATGACAACGGAACACTTCAATCCAACTATGATTTCCAGAATACTGACTGGTATCAGGATACGCTTGCTCTGGACGGTGCACTCTATATAAGCAGCAATGCCATTCACGACTGCTTTACCGGAGATAAGCAGACAATCTTTTTTGCACAGTGTCTGAAAGACATTTATACCCACGAGGTTGTCGGCATTCTGATGCTGGACTGTGATTCTCAAATGTTAGACTTAAGTGCAGTCAATACTATGCCTGAATTCACGTTACTTACTGTTGATAATACAAAAACCGATGATATTTTATATAGCAACTACAACGAACTTTCATCTGATTTCATTAACACCAGAAGTACTATACAGCAGACAGAGCTTAATCTTTCTCCTCTCCGCCTGACTATGACCATGGATTATACAAACCTGGCCAAAGAACTCAATATCACTGCTGTGCTGATCATCATCATCTGTGCCATATGCATCACCGGATATATCATTTTTGCTTATATTATTTCCCGTTATATGGTACGCCCTGTAGAACATCTGAGTCATAAAATGTCCTCTCAATCCGGACATATTCTGAGCCAGTCCACTCAATATCTGAACCGTACAGATGAGATTGGTACATTGTACAACGAGTATAATGCCATGGTTGAGTCCCTGAATGCTGCAGTCAAACAGGATTATCAGGACAAGCTGGTTCTCCTCGATGCACAGATGAAATCGTTGGAGGCAAGGATCAACTCCCATTTCCTGTTCAACACACTGGAAGCAATCAACAGTATTGCTGAACTGGAAGACAATGAAACCATTGCCACCATGTCACTTGCACTTGGAAATATGTTCCGCTATACCCTGAAGACGCAAAGCGAGCTGGTGACTGTTCAGGATGAACTCGGTCATGTAAATGACTATGTTACCATTCAGCGGATCCGGTTTGACAATCGTTTTCATCTGGATCTGGATATCCCATCTGAATATCTGGATAACAAAGTTCTGAAACTGATTCTCCAACCCCTGGTTGAAAACGCACTATATCACGGGCTGAATTACTGTACTACAGGCGATACCATCACCATCCATGCATATACCGAAAACAACTGTCTGATGATAGATGTACATGATAACGGACAGGGAATGGATATTGAAACACTTAACAAATTACAAAGTTCGCTCAGCGAAGAAGCTTCTTTTACTGAACTCGGACACCGCAATAAACAAAGTATCGGATTAAAAAACATTCACAGTCGAATCGAACTTTATTATGGCAAAGGCTATGGCCTTACTGTCACCAGCAGACAGAGTGAATGGACCAATGTGCAGATCCGACTTCCTATTCTAAAATGACAGGAGGATAACTATGTATTCTTATATTGTTATAGACGATGAATCTCTCATCCGTAAAGGCACCATCAAAAAACTTCAACCTATGGAAGATCAGATAGCCTGTGTCGGCGAAGCAGATAATGGCAAAGCAGGAATCGAACTGATTCAGGAAGTACATCCAGACTTCGTCATACTGGATATGCAGATGCCAATCATGGGTGGTAAAGAATTACTTCCTTATCTAGCAGAAAATTATCCTGAAATGCCTCTGATCGTCATTAGCGGATACCGTGACTTTGATTATGTCAAACAGGCCATCTCTGCAGCAGCTATCGATTATATTTTAAAACCATTCAGCAAAGAAGCTATCCAGAACTGTGTTTCCCGTGCGATCGAACGCCTGGAAGACAGCCAGACTCTTTCAAGAGTCACCGATAGTGATGAAGAAAAAGAAGCAGCCTACTACGAATATGATATCCAACATCTGACAAATCTGATCCTTGGTTATCATGTCGGAGAAGGTTCCATCTCTTCAAAACGCCTGAATTTTATCAATGATACCCATCAGCTTGTCCTGCTCACTCTTTATTTTGAATCTCCTTCACAGATACAGGCAGTTGATATCCAACACTGGCTGGAGGATGGTGGCTTTGGTGATCTTGCTCTTTATCTTCCAAATACAGCTTCGAATCAGATGGGATTTTTAGTGCTTTTTATGCCAAATACAGAAGTAATTCATTCCAGACGACTGGTCGATCAAATTTCCTCCGCACTTACTGAGTATGTGCGGCATCTCCAAAATTCTCTGATCATTGGTATCAGCCAGCCTCACTCTGATCTCAGTGAATTGCATGAAGCATTTGAGGAAACTTCCGCTGCTCTGAACCGCCAGAAATTGAATGGTGACTCAGAAAATATCTTCTACTACAGAGAGACGGCAGAACCCAGATCCTTTATCTGGGAGCAGGAAGAGGAATTTCTTTTTCGTGTGGAGGCAGGAATGACTCCTGAAGTCCAGTCCCTGACCGGACGGTTATTTGAACTGATGCGCAAAACTTCCGACTTCTCGCTCGCAGATGCCAAATACTACTGCTACTATCTTTCCGGACAGTGCCGCAATATCCTGAATTATTACCTTAAGCAGGAAACACCAAAGTCCTCCAACAGTATCCAGAATGTGGTCAATTACATCTTTTCTTTGAAGGAACTGAAGGATTATTACTACCAGTTTTTTATGAATATCACGGAACTTCTGAAGGCTGAAAGCATTTATTCCGGTGATGATGTCGTTGAGAAAATCCAGACCTACATGCAGCACAACTACCATAAAAATCTGACGCAGGATTTTATTGCTTCTCTTTTTTATCTGAACCGAAGCTACCTGAGTACCCTGTTCAAACAGAAAACGGGAATGAAGTTTATTGATTATCTGAACGAAGTCCGGATAGAGAAATCCAAAGAATTATTAAAAGATTCCAACCGCAAGATGTATCAGGTCTCCAAAGCGGTTGGATATGATAATCCGAAATATTTCTTCCGGATATTTAAGAAAAAGACCGGCATGACCCCGGAACAGTATCGGGAAATGCTATAGAAAACAGAGTGTAAAATCTGCCTTAAATATCAGATTTTACAAACACAAGTTTCTTGCCCAGAACTCTGGCTATAAATCCAACCAGAAGTGCCGCAATGACTGTGCCTTCTCGAACACCATTGAGGTGTCCGGCAAAGCCAAAAGACAGAACTGCTGCGATAACTGCCATAGACACATCAAAGAAAATCTTTGTCGTACCAAAGTTGGTTTTCCATGTCAGAACGATCGCACGGACAAATGATTCTCCTGGCAGCATGACGACATCTGCCAGAACTTCCATATACACACCAATTCCAAGGATCAGACATCCTATCAGAAGATACACAATTTTCATGACATAGTTCTGCGGATTTACCCATGTAAACAAAAGCATCGTCAGGTCGATGAAATATCCGAAAACAATCGATACCGGTATCTGCAGAACATGTTCCAGTTTAAAATTCTTACGCAGGATCAGTAACTGCAGTAAGATCAGAAATACGCTGAAAAAAATCGTAAAATTACCAAGTGTAAATGGAAAACTCAAACTCAACACATACGGAATGGATGAGATCGGTGATGTTCCCAGACTTGCTTTCGTGATCAGACTGACACCAAGTGAGTTCACAAACAGACCGATCAGAAATATTACGTATCTTTTTAATTTGTTCATTTGTTACTTTCCTTCTTTCCCTGTTTCCTTGCAGCCTGTCTCAGACAAATTGTAATAAATTTTATGATAAATCTTCATAAATGTCTCTGCTTCTTCTAAAGAAATATCTTTCCATGCATTCTCCTCAATTTCCACAAAAGCAGCCTCGACAAGCTTCTGGCTCTTCCTGCCGGATTCTGTCATAAAAATGTGAAAAGTCCTTCTGTTTCCATTGAGCATACGTCGCTCAATCAGACCTTTTTCCTCCATACGGTTCAGTATTGAAGTCAGCGATCCCGCCTCGATAAAACAGCCCGCTGCAATTTCCTTCTGACTTGCTCCATCATGACTTTTAAGATAATCCAGAACCTTCGGCTGTCCCAGTGTAAGCCCTGACTCCTTTACTTTTTCCAGAATACGCTTCTGAATTAACAGATGATTCGCCATGGTCAGATAATGCAATGATATGTCCACGTCTCACGTTCCTTTCTTTTTATGTTTAACGCAAAATAGCTATAATCCTAACGTTTAGGATTATAACTATTTTCGTAAAATGTGTCAATATATGTTTTTGCTCATTTTATGATGTCTACAGCCCTTCCCTGTATATCTCACTGATCACAGCCTGGGCATGTTCTGATTCTTTTTTCTTTATAAGCTGCTCCCTGTCACTCAAAATTGCAATCATTTCATCCACCACTACCTCAACTGCGGGTGGCTCTGTCATCCTGTACAGATACCCCAGCATGCGCGTTGCTGTGTAATCCGTATTCAGATACTTGTAGGCAATTTCTGAACATAGTTCCTTCGGATATCTTCTTTCAATCAATGCTCTGTAAAGCTCGTCTGCTCTTTCTGATGCCATATTTTTCTCTCCGTGTCAGGCTTCATCGGATGCATCATTCAGTGCGTCATTCGCATCCTCCAGTGCATCCAGTGCCTCTGTCAGAAGATCCAGTTTGTCACTGCTCTCATCTTCTACTTCATAAACATCAATCACATCTACAAGAGCATCTTTTATTTCTTCCAGAGAATTTATGATTCTTTTCAGTCTGGCTTCCTTTGAAGAAGCTCCAGTAATATCTACTACCTTGCTCATGCTATTCCTCCTTCTTGAGCGAAAACGTTGTTATCCACATGATACCTGTTTCCACCTCAAAAGTAAAATACTATCTTTTTATCATGCATAGCAGACTTTACTCCGTATAACTATTCCCATTCTCATCGGTCCAGGTGCCATCGCCGTTATCGGTATAGCCAACACCATTTGCATCACGATAATAATAATCTCCGTTTGTGGTCTCTTTTACATCGACACTTCCGCCGCTGCCCTGGAGTTCATGCTGTCCCAGCTTCGTTCCCGAATTGTAGTCTTCGTCATTCCAGGTACGATAAGAATTTCCATTGGCATCTGCCCAGTTTCCGTCTCCCTGATAGCTGTATTGGAATCCGTTATCGTCAGAATAAGTTCCATCTCCGTTGTCGTAAAGGACTCTGGATTCCTCATCACCTTCACCTGATGCTACAATCGATGCCACACCGGAAGGAGTACTGAATCCACTGGTGTATGGCACTCCTGCCGGAAGACTCTCATAATAGGATCCTGACCCATCGCTGTCAGAACCACTTCCATTATCTGTCGTTTCACTTTCCTGCTCGTTGCTTTCCACAGTAGAATCAGAATTTGTTTCCGCACTGATGTTTTCTCCCGAATTTACAGAAGCTTCTGTATTTGTATCCTCTGACACTCCCGTTTCACTCTGTGTCCCTGCTATTTTCTGCATATCTATCATTTCAGAAAATGGTGCATAATCCGGTGCATTCTTTTCTTCCGGATCTGTATTTTTTTCCTGCCCTGTTCTCTCTGTTCGCGTTGGGACTGTATCTGTCCCGGCAGAAACATTAAATACGAGGTTACTGCCCGCAAGAAGCACCGTCACAAGAATTCCCGGCAGGATTCCTCTGCGAAGCTTCCGTATGTTCACCATATACAAAATTCTGTCCTTAAACACCATTCCGCTGTCATTGAGACTTGCTGTCACATATGGGATCTGATTATTCATCGCCACTGTACGAAGAAGCAGCTGTCTGTAAAGCCTGTGGTCTTTTTTGTTTACACGGTTAATCACTGCCGTATCACACAGATTCTCGATATCCTTATCTGCTTCTTTCAGCATAATAAGAAGAAACGGATTAAACCAGTATATTGATGCACAGATTCGAAGAAGCATCTTATACCAGAGGTCCCGATGACAATAATGTGTAAGTTCATGGTAAAATACTAGTTTTCGCTCCTCTGCGGAATAGCCTGTTGCCGGAAGATACAACTTTGTATGGAAGAGTCCTGCCAGAAGTGGTGTAGTAAGACCCGCATTCTGTCTGAGCTCCGGTACTCTGCGCACACGCTTTTTCCGACATACATCTCTATACATCTGAATACTCACCGGATCATTGACTGGAAGGCTCATTCTCCTGAGATTTTTCATGGAAAGGTAATATGCCAGCAGTTCTCCTGCCAGTTTAAGCACTGCCACACTCAGCCAGACCGATGCAAAAATTACAGCAATAGTTTCCATCCATTTTCCAGCCGTATGCACGACAAACTCTTTTTGTTCCGGAACTTCAGACTGACTTTTCGTATTATTGTTCACAGAAGACATTATTTCCATTTTCTGCTGTCTCTCTCCCAGTCTTGCTACGTAATCCGTTGTCTTCGAATTTTGTTCATTCTGTTGAATGCTTCTCTGTACTTTAAAATCCACCAGGGTAAAATTTGCCGGAAGGCGCACAGGAATACAAAGACTTACCGTAATCAGCAGCCAGATAATATACTTCCATCTCGCTGATACCTGACCTTTAAACAGAATCGCAAGCAGTTTGACCAGTAAGATTACGACCGCTGCAATAATGTTCAGTTTCAGAATATGCAGAACAAAAACTTCCATAATTCGCTATTCCTCCCTGTCCTCCAGCTCCTTGAGAAAATCACTGAGTTCATGAATTTCTTTAGAACTGATTTTTTTCCCCTGATAAAGTGAGGTGACAAATTTTTTTAATGAATTTCCAT
>ENA-OPDD01000751-OPDD01000751.1-human-gut-metagenome-genome-assembly--contig:-NODE-751-length-23552-cov-5.686939_pt1 | contig 23552 bp, 15 predicted proteins | sample MGYA00241574_ERZ501499 | MGnify/ENA primary metagenome ERZ501499 (study PRJEB25962, sample SAMEA2042576) | human gut metagenome | biome: human gut; feature: human-associated habitat; material: faeces...
ATAACAATTATGAAGTCAGAATTGAGGAATAGAAGGAGGACGCCATGAAAAGTAAAATCAAAAAACGTTTAATAGCATTCATGCTTTGCATGGTATTAGTGCTTAGCAGTGCGATATCAGCATTTGCTGATGATTTGGATACGCAAGCCCAGGATCAGACCACTACAATGGCAGATGAACCGGTGGCTACATCCATGGATGACTCGACTGACGAGCAACAACCTGTAGCGGAAGCAGAAGAAAATCAAGAACAAGCTGTAGAAACTCAAGAAGAACAGCAAACGGAAGAAAATGTATCAGAAGAACCTACTACCGAAGATAGTTCTGCTGTAGCTGAGCAGGAAGCCATTGAAAAAGAAAGCGATGTTTCTATTCAAACAACAGTAAACGGAACCACTATTACAATGTCTGGTCCTCATTCTTCTTTCCCAGAAGGTAATAATTATGAGATCTCTGCTTCTGAATTAAATGAAGAAGAAACAAAAGATGTAGAAATCGCATTAAAGAAAAAAGAAGATGAAACAAATACCAAAATTGCTACATATAAAGCTTACGATATCAAGCTTCTTGTAGATGGTATCGAAACACAGCCAACCGGCGATGTAAATGTCAAATTTGAAGGTGGCGAAGTTAAGGAAAATCTTACAAATGCAGAAAATGTAGAAGTATATCATGTTGATGAATCCAATCAGACTGCAAATGATATTTCTGGAATTACTGCTGAAGATACCGTTACAATGACTACCAATCATTTTTCAACCTATGTAATTACTACTACTAAAGACGGTGGCGTTGACATTACAGTTCAGCATTATTTACAGAATACAACAACTCCATTATACAGAGATTCTACGGTTCATCTGAACAAAGGACAGGAAATCAAAGATCTCAGCTCACCTAGTAATTACACCGCTCAGAAAGTTGTTAAAGTCAATAGAGATGGTAGTGCAGACACTGAATTATCAGGTGACGAAGTAATCACTGACAATCAGACTTATCGAGTATATTATACCGCTACAACTGGTACTTCTGATGAATCTGTACAGATGTTTGATTATCAGGTCAAAGGTAACAATAATACAAGTATTAACAATTCAAGCAATTATGATAAAAAATCCAGTAGCACTACCCGTTTTGCAAGTGGATTAATAAAAGATCAATATAACGATAACAAATATGACACAAAAGTAAAGATAAACGAATCAGATATATACATCAATACCTGGAATACAGATTCACGTAATTGGAATGTAAACTACGTAAATGGTAAGGTATTCGGTGAAGAGAATGCTACTACCGGAATCATAACCGGTGTCAACTTCAGCACCGGCGCTCTGAACATGGGGACGAACTCTTCCGGACAGCTAATGTACGAACCTGGATTTTTTACAAAAGACACAAAACCCGGCAAACAGGTTCTCAGCGGATATAAATTAAGCCTTTCCCGTTCCGGTGATACCTATAAATTAACCGATGTGAAAAAGGATAATGAATCCGTTTTACGTGGCTACACTACGGAAGGTGCTAATTTCTATCCTCTTGATTCTATAAGAAAGAATAATCCCGATTCAGCAAACGACAATGATCATAATGATTATTTCGGTATGCGTTATGATATCGAATTTAAAATCGGAGATTATCTCGGAGATTTGAATTATACCTTTAAAGGTGACGATGACCTTTGGGCAGTTTTAGACGCGAATGAAAATGGAGGAAAGGTAGTTATCGATCTCGGTGGTATCCACTCTGCTTTAGATAAAAGCGTTGACCTTTGGAAAACCATCCTTGGAAATGATAATTATACACCTGAAGACAAAAAAAATTTAAGCGAAGATGAAAGAAATAAAACACACACCTTAACAATCCTTTATATGGAGCGTGGTGCTTATGCTTCTAACTGTCAGATGGAGTTTACACTTCCTAATAGTAAAGTTATTAACTCAGAAGAAGCAGAGAAATCTTTAACCTTTACAAAGACAACTACTTCCGGTACTGCATTAGCAGGAGCAACCTTTACATTATATGCTTCTGATGGAACTACAGTAAAAGATACTGCTGTATCAAGTCCAAACGGAACAGTTACTTTCGGCGGTCTGTACTCCGGTACATACATTATTAAAGAAACGAGCGCACCAAACGGCTACATTGCTTCAAAAGATACCTGGACAGTAGATGTTACTACTTCCGAAGCAAAAATGTATAAAACCGGTGACAGTACTCGAACAAGCGTAACCGCAATTGCAAACAGTACAGAAAAGGAAGAAGCTGAAAAGAATCTTACAAACGGAAAAACTGCTGAGATAATAGATGAATCTTCTCGTATCTTTCAGATTAATCTGAATGCTGCAACTACCGGTAGAAATCCTGATGTAGCAGCACAAAAGGCAAGCGTAGTTCTTGTACTTGATGCAAGTGATTCTCTTGGATCTAAAGGTTTAACCGCAGTAAAAGATTCCGCTAAAAGCTTTATTTCAACATTAAAAGAAAGCTCTCCTGAAAGTGAAGTATCTATTGTGTGGTTTAACGGAAATGAAGGCAGTAGCGGTACTACAACCGTACGGGATTATTGTACATTAACAGACGCTGGGGTTAATACATTAAATGCTTTCATAAACAGTAAAACCAAAGTTGATGGTGGAACCCCTATGGGAGACGCATTAAGTCAAGCATACACAAAAATTAAAGATGCTCATAATTCTAACAAATATGTATTGCTTTTTACAGATGGTATGCCAGGACATTATAAGGAAGCAGGAAAAGCTAAAAATAATGATGAGCAACGTTTTAACTGTATGTCCGCCAATAAAGCTTGCAATTATGCTGAAAAAATTAAAGCTAAAAATGATGGTAATGCGATTCTTTACACTGTAGGATATTTCAAAACAGGCAGAGATTCTGAGGAATCTCAAATTTACTGGCATAAAGGGGATAGTGATTCCTCTTATGACAGGAGTGCTCATTCAACAACCTATGGGTGGAGTAGTAGTTACAATCATGACACCTTAACTACCGATACCGCATTTTTGTCCGAATACATAGCAACAAAAGCTTCTGGTAATAACCAATACGCTTTCACCACAGGCGATAGCACACAACTTGCAAACATCTTTAAATCTCTTGCTTCCAAAATCGGTGATTTGTATTCCGTGACACCTACAAAAATCGTAGATACGATTGATGCAAGATTCAAATTAACAGAAAAAAGCCGAATTGCTTTAGTTGGCAATGTAAACGGTGTAAAAAATACCGAAACAAATACCACAACTTATACAAAGGCTGACAGCACTATTGTAATCACAGAAAATGCTAACGGAACAACAACCATCACCTGGACTGGTGATGCTGCCAAAATCAGAAATGCTGAAGATCCAACAAATCCTGGTTGGCACGTAAACTTCCAGATTCAGGCAAAAGATGATTTTATCGGTGGAAATGTAATTCCTACTAACGGTTCTGATTCGGGAATATACCTTAATAATGAAACAACGAATACAAAACCATTCCCACAGCCGTCAGTAAATGTAAAATTGTTAAATCATACTCTCGATAATAAAGAAATTACTTTCTACAAGAATGAAGCTATTACCTCCGACAATTTTGCTGAAGAACTGTTGGACGCTTACAAAGTTATCGAATTAGATGGTAAAACAAGTCTTGGTTTAGGCGATGCTGGTATTCCAGAATTAACTGATGAAGAAATCTCTTCTTTAAGAACTGGTACTTCCATCACAAAAGATTACAGTTATCCTAATACGAATGATATCGTTGGACAGTTTAAATTTGAATTTGTACCTGATTCAAAAGGTGTAAATGGCAATCACCCAGCAACAGTAACCGGTAACACAGTTGAACAGTACAAATTAAAAGTAACATTTATTCCGAAAACATCTGCAGAAAGAAACACAATTTTAGCAGATGCTGGCAAAACAATTGATACACCACAAACAGAAGAAAAAACAATCAACGATTCTAAATTAAAAGAAATAACCGTACCAAAAGGTGGAAAGATTGTTATTGATCAATCTGTAGAAGGTATTTACAAAGTAAATGTATTTGCAATCTATAAGCAAAGTACAAGTGTAAATCCTACTACAAATGAACATCCAAAACTGGCTGGTGCTAAGTTCTCATTAACCGGAACAAAATCTAAAAATGTATATTACGGTCTTTCTGATGATACCGGTTTAGTAAAATGGTATGCAGATGAAAACTGTAGCACACCTATTCTTTTCAACAAATGGGTAACTGATAGCTATACATTCAAAGAAATTAAAGCACCTGAAGGATATTCATTGAATCCTACACAGTGGACAATTACAAAGACCTCTGGAACAAATATAGTTTCAAAAGTAGAAATAACTGGTGAAGATAGTACTCCTACAAATTGTACTTACTATTTTAACAACACACCATTATATTCACTTCCATCAACCGGAGGCACCGGAATTTACCTGTATATGATCGGCGGTATGATGCTAATGCTCATAGCCGTTTGGATCTTATATAAAAACAAATGCAGGGAGGTGCTGGAAAGATAATCAAACGTATTTACTTTTCAGTGGCTCCCAGCCACAAAACAAGTTAATCTCCCGTATGAGGGGACAATAAAAAAATTGGGCACAGCCCTAAAAGGAAAAGGAGACAACAATATGAAAAAGATGAAAAAATTATTTGCAATGTTATTGACATTGGCAATGGTATTCGGAATGAGTATGACATCATTCGCAGCACCAGCAGCGACAGCAAAGATTACTGTAAAAAATTTAACAGCAAATGATAATACTACTTTGAATCTTTATCAGGTTGTTAAGTTTAACGATGCAACTAGCAGTTGGGAAGTAACAGATTGGGTAAAAAACGCATTAAAATCTGATCCTTCTTTAGTTGATCTTACAACTAAACCAGCAAAAATTGATTATGCTAAATTAGCTGAAAAATATTTACCAACATCTCCAAATGCTGTAAAAGAAAATGTAAATACCACCTCTTGCGATTTTACAGACTTAGAAGTTGGTGCATATTTAATCACAGCTTCTGGTGATACAACTAGCTATACTGTAATGGGTACAGGTACTTATGATTATGATGAAAATTCTAATTTAATTAAACCTGTTTCAAAAGAAATCAGTGCAAAAGGTGAAACTTATACTGTAGTTAAAACATTAAAAAATTCTAACCAGACATTTGTTATTAAAGGCGAAACTGTAGAATTTAACATTGACACAGTATTTCCAAGTTATGCCGACGATAATACTAATAGAACATTTACTATTACAGATACTCCAACTGGTATGAAAGTTACTGGAGTTAAAGTATCTGTTGGTGGAACCGAATTAACTGAAAATGTTGACTACACTATCAGCGAATTAGGTGTTAAAGATAAAGCCGTAACTGTTAGTTTTACTTCTGATTATATCGGAACCTCAAACGCACATGCTGCTGCTGCAGTTCGTGTTGAAGTCACAGCAGTAGTAACCAGTGATGATGGTACATACAGCAATAAAGCAACCAGCGATTATGATAGCACACCATCTGAAGTAGTTGGTACTTCAGGCTCTATCACAATTAATAAAACTGATGATAATAAAACTACTCCAAATCCATTAACTGGTGCCAAATTCTCCATTAAAAAAGGAGAGACAACTCTTGAGTTTGTCGAATTAAGCGCTGGCGAATACACATTATACACAGAAGATACTGTTATTCCAGAAGGAAAACAAAAAGTTACAGATGTTACCGTTAACGAAAAGGGTGTCGTGACAGTTAAAGGTCTTGGTGCTGGAGAATATGTAATCACAGAAACACTTGCACCAGAAGGATATTCTGTCAATAATAATATTCCTAATGTAACACTTGAAGAAGGTGAACATCAGAATAGAACTATTCAGGTTAAAGATAGCAAGCTTTCCGCTCTTCCATCAACCGGTGGCATCGGTACTACAATCTTCACAATCGCTGGATGCGTTATCATGATCGCAGCAGCTGGTCTGTTCTTCGCAAGCCGCAAGAAATCAGACAACAAATAATTGCAATAATTATTTATAATCAGATATTGAATCCGGGGCAGGTTTAGCCCCGGATTCCTAAAAAATAATACAACAGCAAGGAGAGTTCGGATGAAACGCAAAGCAAACAAACTTATTATTGGCATCATATTTTTAGCCGGGTTGTCCTTACTGCTGTATCCATTCGTTGCAAACCAGTGGAATAACTATAGGCAGAAGCAACTGATCAGCAGTTATGAACAGACTGTATCCGAAAAGGATGCAGCACATGAGATTGATTATGACGCAGAACTGCAGAAAGCAGAAGCTTACAACGAAGCCTTACTTCCAAGTATCCTTCCTGACTCTTTCGCCATTGCAGATGCCAGTGAAGAAGACCAGACCTACATGAACACACTGAACATTGCCGGTGATGAGATGATGGGAATTGTAGAGATCCCAAAGATCGATATCAAGCTCCCGATCTACCACACCACAAAAGAAGATGTTCTGAAGCAGGCCGCAGGTCATCTGGAAGGAAGCTCCCTTCCGATTGGTGGCAAAAGTACACATTCCGTTATCTCCGCACACCGTGGACTTCCCAGTGCATCTCTTTTTACAGATCTGGATCAGCTGAAAAAAGGGGATCATTTTCTGATCCATGTATTAAACAAAACCTTATGTTATGAAGTAGATAAGATTTCCGTAGTAAAACCGGAAGAAACCTCTGCTCTTGCAGTCGAAGAAGGAGAGGATCTCGTAACACTTTTAACCTGTACTCCATACGGAGTCAATACCGAGCGGCTTCTGGTCCGTGGTCACCGCGTACCTTACGAAGAACAGAAGGTCGCAGACGAGAAGACACCACTTAGTGGCATCAGTCTTCATACAAATTATCTTTTATGGGTAATTATTGGTCTTGTAATTACCACAATCTTCATCCTTATGTTATACTTAAAGGAGAAGAAGCTTCAAAAGAAGAAAAATGAGACCTCTTAAAAAGAGAATAAGAACGAGAAAGGGAATATGCCTATGAAAAGAAAAATCTCAACCTTCCTTTTCGGTCTGTTATTCTTGATAGGATTTGGGATTCTGATCTATCCGATGGTATCCAACCAGTGGAACACCTACAGACAGAATCAGCTGATCAGCAGCTATGACAATACAATACAGGACATGGAACCGGAGGACTTCACCTCTGAGTGGGAAAAGGCAAAAGCTTTCAATGATACCATTCAACAGAACAATCTCTACGGAGATGTATTTGGTGAAGATGAAAATGACATCAAAGGCACCGAATACTGGAAGATCCTGAACGTTGCAGATGACGGAGTAATGGGATACCTTTCCATTCCGAAGATCAACATCAAGCTTGCCATTTACCATGGCACCGGTGATGATGAACTTCAGACCGGTGTCGGACATCTGAACGGCACAAAGCTTCCGATCGGAGGGGAGAGTACCCACAGTGTTCTCGCAGCTCACCGTGGACTTCCAAGCGCAAAGCTTTTTACCGATATCGATCAGCTCAAAGTTGGCGATAAATTTTACATCCATGTACTGGATGAAGTCCTTGCCTACAAGGTAGATCAGATTCTTCCGATGGTAGACAAAGACGATCATGAAACACTGGAGAAAGCACTCCAGATTGAAGAAGGAAAAGACCAGGTAACTTTATTTACCTGTACACCATATGGAGTCAACTCCCATCGTCTTCTCGTAAGAGGAACCAGAGTTCCATATAACGGCGAAGAGGATGCTACCGAATCAGTTACAGATTCTATGGTAAAAGCCATTCAGAATTATTATATGCTCTATTTAATTTTAGGACTTTCAATCACGATTCTTGTGATCATTCTCTTGCGATTCCTTTCCAAGAGAAAAGCTCACAAAGAATAACCAAGATTTTTAAGGAGGACATGAGGCGATGATGAATAAACGATTAAAACAGGGAAGTACTTTTCTCTTAGCTGTCGCTCTTACATTTCCACTGCTCACTCTTCCGGGTGCGAAAGCCGCAAACGCGATCGATACCGATGCAGAGTGTTCCATCCAATTTGACATTGGTGGAAACAGCAGTGAACTTCTAAGCGCAAGCATTCCGGTAAACCTGTATAAAGTTGCATCGGTTGATGTATCTGGCAACTATACCGCAACCGGTACATTTGCGAAACTGGATCTTTCTTCCGTAAGTGCAGATAATCTGGATACGGCAGCCGCTACCTGGTCTGAACGTGCAGCAGAAGCGAAGAAATTGCTGAAGGATGACACAGAGCCAACTACAACCACACTGACACAGGGAAGAGGTACTGCAACAGGACTGGATACAGGACTTTACCTTGTAGATACACCAAAAGTAATTACACCAAATTACACTTATACTTTTACACCTTACCTGGTATCACTTCCGACCAACAATTATTACAATGGTAAGGATGCGAGTGACAACTGGATCTACAATCTGACTGGCAGCAATGCAGTTGGTCTGAAAACGGAACAGCACGTAAGATACGGTAATCTGGTGATCAACAAGGAACTGGTAGATCACAATGCTACCTTCGGTAACAATGCAACGTTCGTATTCCAGATCGATATCACAACACTGGATAATAAAAAAGAAACCAGAATCGAAGAGCTTACCTTCGATGCAGCAGGCAGCCATTCTGTAACGATTGAAAAAATTCCTGCTGGATCTCATGTCACGGTAACGGAGGTTTACAGCGGTGCAAGCTATGAACTCGCTTCTGCTAAAAGTCAGGAAACAGACATCATTGCTAATCCTGAAAAAGAAACCGAAGTAGAATTCAAACCGGCAGAGGTTTCATTTATCAACAAACACGATGGACGTACCAATGGCGGCTACGGTGTAAAAAATAATTTCAAACTGGACGAAAATGGTCAGTATCAGTACACCGAACCGGCAGAAAAGAACTAGGAAGGGGGAGTCGGAATGAGAAAGTTACATAAGAAACCACTTATCATGGCAGCAGCAACACTTGCTCTTACCGGAACCCTGGCAGTTGGAAGCGCGATGGCGTATTTTACAACCTATTCGACAGCCGGTGGCGGTGTGAAAATGAATATGGGATTTACAGAAACCATCCCAAATGAAACAGTAGATCAAAACGGGAAGCATGTCACGATCAGCAATATCGGTGATTATGACTGCTTCGTAAGAGTAACGGCATTCGCTCCGGTAACACTTACATACAACACTCCGGACGGCGGATGGACCGAAATGGTCGACGAGAATGACAAGAATGTCTCCTACTGGTGTTACGACGATGTCCTTCCGGCAGGCAAGACAACCGAACAGGAACTCAATATCACTTATAAGTTCCCGGAAGGAAATGACAAACCGGAAGAATTCAACATCGTAGTCATCCAGGAATGCACCCCGGTTCTCTACGACGAGGACGGCAATCCATACGCCGACTGGAATCACGTAATCAAAGACGACAGCACACAGACGACAGAGTAGGAGGTAATGAGAATGAAAAAGAAAAAGAAATCATTTCCAAAGAAACCTGCCCTGGTCCTGACAGCTGCAGCACTCCTGCTGGTTGGAAGCACTGTCGGCAGTACACGCGCCGCACTCACTTACTACAGTGAGAATTATTCCGCACAGATGAATATGCAGAGTATCGGCGTATCTCTTCTGGAAAATGACAAAGTAGTCAGCAGCCGGGATTATGTATCGAACAATGAATGGAAGGGAACCTCAGAGGGTACACTTCTCACAAACCTTCTTGGAAAGGATGAGACATTTACACCCGGCAAGAAATATAACGAAGCAATCAGCGTCAAGAACAGCGGTACGATCGACACCTTTGTACGTGTGATCATCACAAAGAGCTGGCAGGACAAAGAAGGTAAAAAGCACACCGAACTTTCACCGGATCTGATCGAGCTGAACTTCCTCACAGACAACGGATGGCAGGTTGCAAATGCACAGTCCACGAGAGAGCGTACCGTTCTTTATTATACCAAAGCTCTCAAAGCGGGTAAACCGACACCGGCATTATCCGATACACTCCGTATCAATCCTTCGATTGCATCGGATGTAAAGCAAAATGTCTCTGAGGATGGCAAAACCATCACTTATACTTACAAGTACAATGGCTACACCTTCCACATTGACGCAGAGGTGGATGCAGTTCAGACACACAACGCAAAGGACGCGATCAAGAGTGCCTGGGGCGTGGACGTAAATGTATCAGACGACGAAACAACAATGAGCTTACAGTAGGGAGGTACAGAGTATGAAAAAGAAAATTTTGTGCCTCGCCATGACAGTGATAATGGCAGCAGGGGTGCACACAACTGCATTTGCAAAGGATTATCAGGGAGCCGACGGATGGCAGGTTAATTTCACCGGCGGCAAGATGGGAAGTAATTTTAAAAGCTCCGATGTGACTGACGAGCTGGCAAATATCCAGCCGGGCGACAGCATCGAGCTCAAGGTTCAGCTTAAGAACTCCGACAGTACGGATACCGATTGGTACATGACCAACGAAGTGATCCAGACGCTGGAGGATGCACAGTCTTCCGCAGAAGGTGGTGCTTACGAATACAAGCTGACCTATGTTGGAAGTGATAATGCCGAAAAGGTACTCTATGACAGTACAACTGTCGGAGGGGAAGGCGCTTCCAAAGCCGGAGAAGGTCTGAAGCAGATCGATAACTCAACCCAAGACTATTTCTACCTCGGAAGACTTGCTTCCAATAATACCGGAACGGTACACCTTACCGTCGGTGTTGAAGGTGAGACACAGGGCAACGGTTATCAGCTCACACTCGCAAAGCTCCGCATGAACTTTGCAGTAGAAAAGGTTTCAGCCGGCAAAACCATCACCAAGAATAAGATTGTTAAGACAACCAACACCGTTAAGACCGGTGATACCGCAATAGTTCTTCTCTTCTGTGTGCTTGCACTCATCAGTGGACTGATCCTTCTTGCATATGGTATCTACACACTCAATAAGAACACAAAAAGACGCAGACAGAAAGGAGAGTAAGCAGATGAAAAAATGGAAAAGATTACTGGTTTCTCTTCTGACTGTATCCATGACACTAGGTGCATCCACAATGAGCGTTATGGCAGATGATACTACACCGTATACCTACAAGGTAACATTATCCGCAGGTAACAAAGGAACAATTAACGGACAGAACAAGATCGAGCAGGCAGACATTGCTTCCGGTTCTACCGTTACTTTCAATCTGAATGACATCCAGGTAACAGACGACAAGTATTATGTCAAAGGAATCCGTCTCAGCGGACGTGACAATGCAAGTTCAGAACTACTTAATACTCCTGGCTTTATCGTCAAAGGTGATGCCGACTATGTAGTCGCTTATGGAATCAAAGGCAATATGGTTGCCTATACCGTAAATTATCAGGATGCATCCGGTAAATCACTGGCAGAGAGCCAGACCTTCTACGGAAACGTCGGCGACAAGCCGGTCGTTGCTTACCGTTACGTTGAAAATTATATTCCGGATGCTCTTGCACTTACGAAGACTTTGAGTGATAATGAATCTGAGAATGTATTTACGTTTACCTACACACCGGGAGCTACAGACCGTATCGTTGAGACAACAACTACCGTCACAACAACAGTTCCTGGAACCGCAACTCCTGCCGGTGCAGCAGGTACAACCGGAGCTGCCGGTACAACAGGTGCAGCCGCCGGTACTGGTACAGGTACTACAGCAGGTGGTACTACAGCAGGTGGTACTACAGCAGGTGGTACTGCAGCAGGTGGCACTACAGCGGATGGTACTACAACAGGCGGTACTGCCGGTGGTACAACGAATGCAGACAATTCTCAGGATACGACAGACGATACGACCACCGCACCGGATGAACAGACACCAAAGTCTCTGGTAGATCTGGATGATGAAGACACTCCAAAAGGAAATATCGATGCGAAAGACAAAACGAGCAAAACTCCGATTGCAGCAGGGATCGGCATTATCGTTGTTGCGGTAGCAGCTCTCGTAGGACTGATCGTATTCTTGAAAAAACGTGCAAAATAAAAAAAGCGCGGCACTAAAGGAGAAGTCTTTTTTGAAGAGAACGAAGAAAAAGAAAAGCCCGGTGGCTGCATTTTGCAGTGCACTGGGCACTGTTTTACTGACAGTACTGATTCTTGCCTGTATTCCGCTGACGCTTCCGAAAGCTTTTGGTTTTCAGATGTACACCGTGATCAGTGGGAGCATGGAACCGGCGATCCCGACGGGAAGCCTGGTCTATGTCCGGTATGAAGAACCAGACACGATCGTCAAAGATGATGTCATTGCTTTTTACAGCAACAATGCAGACGGCTCGATCATCACCCACCGCGTAGTATCCAACAGCCCGGCGATGGGACAGTTTATCACCAAAGGGGATGCCAATGAGGAAAAAGATATGAATCCGATCCCTTACAACAACTACATCGGAAAAGTAAAGCTTTCTGTGCCGGTTGTCGGCGGCATCGCCCAGACAGCCACCGGTACATCCGGCAAGATTGCCGCTGCATCTATGATCGGTCTTGCTGTGATTCTTGAAATCGTTGCTGCCATGCTTGACAGACGCGATGACGGAGACGAATAAGAGAAAACGTTTTTCATTTTAGCTTGCTAAAGTGTGAAACATTTGCTAAAATAATATCAGATTGTATTGTCAGAAGAAGATGGGGGAATTTCACAATTCTCCCATTTGTCATATATTGAAAAGAATGGAGAGGTGAATGGATTGTTATCCAACCAGATTTTACAGAGAACAATCAATGAAATAGGGGATATCATCGAGTGTAACTGTTCCATCTGGAACACAGACGGAGTGATGCTTGCAGCTGTAGGTAAGGAGAAGCCTGCAGTAAAAAAAGCTGTCTGCTCATTTTTAAAAGAGCTGGAGGTTACCGGCGTAGCGGAGGAGCACCTGGATGAATGCTATGGTCTGTTCCCGGTTTATGATGATGATGAACTGACTTATATTTTCGTGATCGAGCACAATAATGAGATTGATGTGCATACCAGCGGATGCTTAAGTGTCTGCCAGCTGGAGAGCCTTTTAAGATCCGGAAGCGAACGTCTTGACCGTAACCGTTTTATCCAGAACCTGCTCCTGGATAACCTGCTCCTCGTAGATATCTACAATCAGGCGAAAAAGCTTGGTATTACAGTTGAGCAGCGCAGAGTCGTCTATCTGATCGAACCGAAGAATCCGGATGACACGATCGTCCTGGATATGATCCGCGGGATTTATTCCTCGGGAACCGGCGATTTTGTTACTGCCGTAGATGAGGGACATATTATTCTGATCAAGTCCCTTGACAGTACGGATGATTATGATACGATCCGTTCGACTGCCGATATGCTGGTGAATGCGATCAACACCGAAGCTATGGTCAATGTCCGGCTTTCCTTCGGAACCATCATTCCCGAACTCAAAGAGGTCTCACAGTCTTACAAAGAAGCTGGCATGGCTCTGGATGTGGGACGTATCTTCTATCCGGAACGCAATATTTTATCCTACCGCGAACTCGGTATCGGACGGCTGATCCACCAGCTTCCCGTTTCCTTATGCGAGATGTTCCTGGAAGAAGTATTTGCCGGAAATACCGTTGATCAGTTTGACGAAGAAACCTTATCCACAGTTGATAAATTTTTTGAAAACAGCCTGAATATTTCGGAGACAGCGAGACAGCTTTTCGTCCACCGGAATACGCTCGTCTACCGGCTGGAGAAGATCCAGAAGCAGACCGGGCTGGATGTCAGAGTCTTTGAGGACGCCCTGACATTTAAGATTGCTTTGATGGTCGCAGACCACATGAAATTCATAGAAAACAGAAAATAGGAGGACATGATATGGTGAAATTATACGAAGGCGGTGCCTATCTTTTACACGGTACTGAGGTAATTGCAGATGCACCCGATGCACTTGCTGCCGTAAAAAGCAAGACAGGGATTGAGACAACAAAAGAAGCTGCTGCAAAAGAGACAATGGCTTATGGGATCTTAAGTGCGCATAATACTTCCGGTAATATGCAGCAGCTTCAGATCAAATTTGACAAGCTGACTTCGCACGACATTACCTTTGTCGGAATCATCCAGACTGCAAGAGCATCCGGACTAGAGAAATTCCCGATCCCGTATGTTCTGACCAACTGCCATAACTCTCTGTGTGCAGTCGGCGGTACGATCAATGAAGATGACCACATGTTTGGACTGACCTGTGCGAAGAAGTACGGCGGTGTCTATGTTCCGCCTCATCAGGCCGTTATTCACCAGTTTGCCCGTGAAATGCTCGCAGGCGGCGGCAAGATGATCCTTGGTTCTGACAGCCACACCCGTTATGGTGCACTCGGTACCATGGCAATGGGAGAGGGCGGACCGGAACTTGTAAAACAGCTTCTGAATAAGACTTATGATATCAAGATGCCGGGCGTTGTCGGAATCTATCTGGACGGCGAACCGGTGAAAGGTGTCGGACCGCAGGACGTTGCCCTTGCGATCATCGGCGCAACCTTCGGCAATGGCTATGTCAATAACAAGGTCATGGAATTTGTCGGACCTGGCGTTGGCAAATTAAGTGCAGACTTCCGTATCGGAATCGATGTTATGACGACAGAGACAACCTGCCTCTCTTCTATCTGGAGAACCGATGACAAGATCAAAGAGTTCTACGATATCCACGGAAGAAGTGATGACTTCAGGGAACTGAATCCTGGCGCAGTCGCTTACTATGACGGTCTTGTATACGTGAACTTGAGTGAGATCAAGCCTATGATCGCCATGCCGTTCCATCCGTCCAATGTCTACACCATCGAGGATGTCAATGCCAACCTTGCAGATGTTCTCCACGATGTAGAGCAGCGCGCGCTGGTAAGCCTGGATGGTGCTGTGGATTACTCTCTTCAGGACAAGATCGTAAATGGTAAACTTTATGTCGATCAGGGTATCATCGCAGGCTGTGCCGGCGGCGGTTTTGAAAATATCTGTGCTGCCGCAGACATCATCCGTGGCAAATACATCGGATCAGATGAATTTACCTTCAGTGTTTACCCGGCAAGTACACCGATCTACATGGAGCTTGTGAAAAATGGTGCGGTTGCTGACCTGATGGAAGCCGGTACGATCGTGAAGACAGCCTTCTGCGGACCGTGCTTCGGTGCTGGGGATACTCCGGCAAACAATGCATTTTCCATCCGTCACTCTACCCGTAACTTCCCGAACCGTGAAGGAAGCAAGCTGCAGAGTGGACAGATCGCATCTGTTGCCCTTATGGATGCACGTTCCATTGCCGCAACTGCTGCGAACAAAGGTTTCCTTACTCCGGCAACAGATTTTGATATTGAATACAAGAACCCGACCTACCACTTTGATTCCAGAATTTACGCCAACCGTGTATTTGACAGCCACGGCGTTGCTGATCCTTCGGTTGAGATCAAATTCGGACCGAACATCAAAGACTGGCCGGCAATGAGCGCTCTTCCTGAGAATCTGATCCTGAAGGTCGTATCTGAGATCCACGATCCGGTTACAACAACAGACGAACTGATCCCGTCCGGCGAGACTTCTTCTTATCGTTCCAACCCGCTTGGACTTGCTGAATTTGCACTTTCCAGAAAGGATCCTGCCTATGTAGGACGCGCGAAAGAGGTCCAGAAAGCCCAGAAAGCGATTGAAGCAGGTACTTGTCCACTGGATGTACTGGATGAATTAAAACCGGTGATGGCAGCAATCCAGAAGTCTTATCCGGAAGTCGGCAAAGGAAATATCGGTGTCGGAAGTACCATTTTCGCGGTCAAACCTGGTGATGGTTCTGCCCGTGAGCAGGCTGCTTCCTGCCAGAAGGTCCTCGGCGGCTGGGCGAATATCGCGAATGAGTACGCAACCAAACGTTACCGCTCTAACCTGATCAACTGGGGCATGCTTCCGTTTATTACCGAAGAGGAACACACAAAGCTTTCTTTCAGGAACGGTGACTATCTCTTCGTGCCGGATATCCGCAAAGCAGTAGAAGATAAAGCTTCCACGATCAAGGCTTATGTCGTAGGCGATGATCTGAAGGAGATCGATCTGAAGCTCGGTGATCTGACGGATGCAGAACGTGAGATCATCCTCAAAGGATGTCTGATCAATTATTACAGAGGTTAATTTTTCTCAGACAATAATATGATTTAAAAGGGACGGAAATTTTTCTGTCCCTTTTTGCAACACTTCCGACTTTTTTATACTCTTATATACAAAGAACCTGTTATGAGAGGAGGGACCTTATGATCGATGCAATTGCATTTAAAGAATTATATAAGACGGTTTATCAGGATCTGTATCGTTTTGCGCTCTGCATGATGCATCATCCGCAGGATGCAGAAGACGCCGTCAGTGAAGCCGTTCTTTCCGCCTATGAGAACATACATAAATTACGCAAAGAAGAAGCATTCCGTTCCTGGATCTTTCAGATTCTGGCAAATGTGTGCCGCCGGAAGTTAAAGAGCCATGAACGGACCGAGACCGAGCTGAAAGAAGATCATGCTTCTGCAACATACTGTGACGGACTCCGCACAGATGTCGAACGTGCTTTTCTTATTCTCGATGAAGACGATCAGCTGATCATCGGCTTATCCGTCTATGGCGGTTACAACAGTAAAGAGATCGGAAAAATGCTAAGGATGAACCCGAATACAGTCCGCTCCCGCAGAAAGCGTGCCCTCGAAAAGATGAGCTGGCTTCTGAAAGAGTAGGATAAAAGAGTAATAGGAGGTGTTTCATATGACAGATCACGAAAAAGAAATACTGGATAAAATAAAACAATCTACGGAAAAAACTCCTGTTCCGGAAAGCCTTGCACCGGATCAGATTATGAAAATGCTGGAAGAGCATAACAGCACTCAGGCTTCCGGACATATCCCGAAAAAGCATGGATTTTCCCGCGGCTACCGGATGCGCGGAGGACTTATCGTTGCCGCACTGGTACTGGTTGTCGGCATTGGCGCCCACATCCGCCAGCAGAATCTTTCTTCAGACTCAGCCACTTCTTCCACAAAAGGCAGTTCTTCAATCGATACATCCTCCGGTAAGCTTGCCTCTTCCGATACTTTAGAGACGGCAACTGATTATGATGAAGTCTACACATACCTGCAATCTTATCAGGATGAGTTGGATTCTTCATCTGTTACCGGTTCAACCGACAACGGAATTGTTATGTATTCAACTGAAACAGCCGACAGTGGTGCACGTACCGATAGTTCCAGCTCCTCTTCGGATTCTTCAACAGCCTCTGCACGTGCTGTGGATACTTCATTTTCCGATACCAACGTCCGCACAGAGGGCGTCGGTGAAGCAGACATTGTAAAAACGGATGGAAGTTATCTTTATACACTGAAAGCAAACTCACAGGAAATTTCCATTGTAGATATCCGGTCTGATCAGATGAAGGTTGTTTCCGGTATTTCGCTGAATGAGAATTTTCAGGCATCCGAATTTTACCTGAGTGACCAGAAGCTTTTTGTCCTTGGCAACATGCAGAACACACAGGTTGATTCTGACAGTAAAACCTTGTACCGCGGCAGCTGTACCCGTATCCAGACTTATGATCTGGCAGATATCAACAATCCGAAATCCATCGGAACCGTGGATCAGAGTGGTTACTACCGCACTTCACGTTTTAAAGACGGATATCTGTATGTATTCAGCGACTATTATATTTACGATACGATCACCAAAAAAGATTATCCTTCCTATGTTCCGCTTGTTGGTGACAATCTTCTGAAGCAGTCGGATATCTATCTCCCGACGAACCATGCAGCAGACCAGTACCTTGTTGTCAGCTCCGTTTCCGCTTCCAGTCCGGATAAGGCAGCAGACCAGAAAGCAGTCATGTCTGAGAATGGCGAAGTCTATGTGAGTGAGAACAACATTTATATTTACGAGTATGCGAACAGCAGTATCCTCGCAGATAATCTTGCGGCAAAGAATCAGACGATCCTCCGCAAGCTGTCTTACAATAAAGGAAAACTTTCCGGCTCTGCCCAGGGCAAAGTAAAAGGATATCTGAACGATTCCTTCAGCATTGATGAGTATGACAATACGTTGCGGCTGGTGACAACGGTTACGCATAATGTCGGAAGCTCTTCACAGTCCAATTCAATCTATGTGCTGGATGCAGATTTGAAAACAATCGGTAAGATCGAGGATCTTGCCAAAAATGAACAGGTCTATTCCGCAAGATTTTTGGGCGATACCGGTTACTTTGTAACTTATGAACAGACAGATCCTTTATTCTCCGTAGACTTTTCCGATCCGGAGAATCCGAAGATCCTTGGCAAGCTGAAAATTCCCGGCTTTTCGGAATACCTGCATTTTTACAGTGATAACCTGCTTCTTGGCATCGGTATGGATACCGATGAAAATGGCATTACAAACGGGGTAAAGATCTCCATGTTTGATATCAGTGATCCTTCGGATGTGAAGGAAGTCAGCAAGTACACACTGGATCAGTACTATTACTCGGATGTTTTTTCTGACTACCGTGCAGCACTGGTTGATCCGGAAAAGAATCTGATCGGCTTTCCGCTTTCCGGATCTGCCAACCAGTATGTGATCCTTTCTTACGATAAAGATCAGGGCTTCCAGGTACAGATGCAGGAGGAAGTCAACGGTAATTCTTACCTTGGAACCCGCGGTGTGTATGCAAACGAAAAGTTCTATGTGATCAATGGAAATGCAATTGAAGCATACCGGATGGGAGACTATGTGAAGATAGATGATCTGCTGCTATAGTGCAGCTTTGCAGAAGGAGCTGCCGCTCCGCATGCTTTGTACACCATTCCACATCATTGTATACACCAAAATCGTATATAATCGAGTAGGCTGACTCCTACTCGATTCTTATACTTTGTACATCATCTCGCTTAACAGCTCGATGATGTACATTCGCCAAATGCAGATCCTTGTGCAAGCACAAATCTGCACTTGGCTCATCGTATACACAAAAACAGGTGCCCACTGGGATATATCACTAAGATATACTTACGTGGACACCTGTTTTATATTTTCATTTACCTGTTATTCCACACCGTTAAAGCAGTAGGTACATACCTGGCATGCATCAATCCCGATTGATTTGATCAGATCATCCAGTCTGTGATAACGAAGTGAAGTGAAATTCTGTCTCTTGCGGATTTCCTCCAGCATTGCTGCATACCGTTCACTGTTCGGATCCGCATATTCACCCAGTACATTGACATCATTGTCGCCTTCCCACTCACGGATGATCCTTCTTGTGATCAGATCCAGGTCTGATTTGGAACGGGAGAAGTTCAAATATTTGCATCCGTACAAAAGCGGTGGACATGCCGGGCGGACATGCACTTCTTTTGCGCCACTCTGATACAGGAACTCTGTCGTCTCACGGAGCTGTGTGCCACGCACGATAGAATCATCGATCAGCAGCAGGCTCCTGTCTTCGATCAGACTATGTACCGGGATCAGTTTCATTCTGGCGATCAGATTACGCTGACTCTGTGTTGTCGGCATGAAGGATCTTGGCCAGGTCGGAGTATATTTGATAAATGGTCTTGCATACGGAATACCTGATTCATTTGCATAGCCTATCGCATGAGCAATACCCGAATCCGGAACTCCTGCAACAATATCCACGTCGATCGAATGGTCATCTCTCTGTGCTAAAAGCTTTCCACAGTTGTAACGCATTTCTTCTACACCAACCCCTTCATAAGAAGAAGTAGGATATCCATAGTATACCCACAGGAACGAACAGATTCTCATCTTTTCACATGCAGGACTTACAGTCTCCACAGATTCCGGTGTCACGTAGACGATTTCCCCAGGTCCCAGCTCTTTGTAATCTGTGTATCCAAGGTTGATATATGCAAAGCTTTCAAAGGAAACGCAGTATGCATTTTCTTTCTTTCCGATCACAACCGGTGTACGTCCGAGAAGGTCTCTGGCTGCATAAATTCCATTCTCTGTCAGAAGCAGAAGCGTCATCGAGCCTTCAACTACTGACTGCACATAACGGATTCCCTCAACAAACGAATCCTTTTTACAGATCAATGCCGCAACCAGCTCTGTAGAATTGATCTGTCCATTGGTCATAGACTGAAAATGTGTATGTCCATTTTCATAAAGATTCCGGATCAGCTGATCCGCATTATTGATCTTACCTACTGTCGTAATTCCAAAGCACCCCAGATGCGACTGGATCAGAATTGGCTGTGGATCATAATCTGAAATACATCCAATTCCAATATTTCCCTTCATTGTATCAACATCTTTTTCAAATTTTGTACGGAACGGCGAATTTTCAATATTATGAATCGCTCTCTTCCAGCCATCACTTCCGTAAGTAGCCATACCTCCGCGGCGGGTTCCAAGATGCGAATGATAATCTGTTCCATAAAAAAGATCCAGATTACATGCTTCTTTTGATGCAACGCCAAAAAATCCTCCCATATCTGTAGATCTCCTTTCTTTATCCCAATGCCATAGCCTGTATTTTTCATCTATTTTTTAGTGTATCATGCATTTATGGATGGAAACAATAGCAAAACCCCGAATATATTGCAAATGGCTATAACTATTTCTAATCGTATTTATAATTGTTTGAATTTTCTGATATATATATTACAGTTTCAATTCTTTCTAATTTTAACAAAATTATTTTAAAATTATATTGACAAATAAGTATTTGGGTGTTATTATTAAGTCAATCCAAAAGAAAAGAAGTTCCTGACGAGAAAGGGAATTTCAAAAAGATATTTTTTTAATCTGTTACATAGTTTCATATATACTCGCCAAGAGTATAAGATGAAGAACCAGATCAGAAAAGGGTAACAAGAATAATTGTTATTTGAAGGTTAGAAAGTTTTTAAAAAGCAACTATACATTTTAGTTATGAGCGTTTTGTAAGTGGAGTGTGTAGAGAACAATTTTTAAAATTGATAATTTATAATAATAAGAGAAAATTGATATCTGACTTCTGAACAGAAAAAAGTATAAGAGAAAAAGAATATCCGGATAAAATTTTGGAACGAGAACGAAAGGAAGGAGGCTTTGACCGTTGGATATTTCATCATCTAAAACTCAATATGTTAATGGTATGGCAAATGTAAATTCCTGTGAGATGAGCCTTAACCATAGATTATAATCCGGTAAGAGAAAAGTTAATGATAAAAAAGGTCGGAGTAGTAGATAAACCGGAAGCGATTATAAGATATAAAAAGATTCAGCATTTGTTGACATATTGAAGTAAATACCACAGTAATTCAAGATCAGAAAATGTGTAAAGAAACATTCATTGATAAGTAAATTTAACAGTGACGAGAAAGCTGATAAATACCAAAATTGGATTACCTGATTATATAAAATAACGAACGATCAGAATTGATCAAAATCGATTCATATGATTTCATTTTTATAAATTTTATAAAATCTGAATATCATATGAAATGCTCAAAGAACTTACAGGAATAAGAATTACTTAATTCCTCCGATATAAAAATAAAAATTACAATTGAATATTCCGGGACAGCCATTCAAAAGATGGCTGTCTCCTTTTTTTCTGTTACCAGCTCCCAATTTGTGAATTTTTTGTAATATTTTTTTAACATTTCTGAAAAATATCAGCCGTAATTTTTGACATTGACAACGCTCTATGATACACTTAGTAAGTAAAATTATAAGACTTTTGTTTTCCGTTTCTGGTACAAAAGTCAGACTTACTGAGGAAAAGTAAAATAATTAATAATAATCATATGAGGTGAGAAACGTTGGATAAATATGAATATCGCGCAAAGACAGAGCAGATGCTTGCGTATGCCGAACAGAAGTCTTACCAGAAAGCGATGTCGATTGCAGATACGATCGACTGGCGTAAAGTAAAAAATACCGCCATGCTCTCTACCGTAAGCGAAATCTATGAAAATGCGGGGGAACTTGGTAAAGCACGTGATACCTTATTTATTGCGTATGATAAAGCACCTTCCAGCAGAAAGGTTGTATACCGCCTGGGAATTATTTCTCTGAAGCTGGGACATTTCGATGAAGCAGCTGATTGCTACGAAGAATTTGTCAAGCTTGCTCCGAAAGATCCAAACCAGTACATTCTCCGGTATAAGATCTTAAAAGCACAGAAAGCGCCAGTCAAAGAACAGATTGAAGCTCTTGAAGATTTCAAGCATTCTGAATACGTTGAAAAATGGGCATATGAACTTGCCAGATTATACGCTGAAGCTGGTATGACTTCCGAATGTCTTGATGAATGTGATGATCTGATTCTCTGGTTCAGCGAAGGTACTTATGTATACCAGGCAATGGAACTTAAAATGAAATACAAACCGCTGACTCCACTTCAGCAGGAAAAATACGATCATCGAAATGATGGTATCGGCCGTAAGGATTCTTCCAAGAGAAAACCTTCCTTCCGAAAATCCAAAGAACGTCCGGCACCGAATCCACGAATTGCAGACAAGGTCCGCAAAGATGTACATGTCACAGACAGTATTGATCTTCCGGATCTTCCAGAGCCAATGGCCCGGACACATGCTTCCGAACCAGAAGCTGAGTCACAGCCAAAAACCCGGATTCGAAGCACTTCCGATATTTCCACAACCATTTCCGGTGCTTCCCTTTCAGATGCCCTGAAAGCTGGTGTTGCCGTTGCAAGTGGTGCAGTTGCTCCTGAATCTGCTTCAGACGATTCACAGATGACCGGTAAGATGAAGATTGAAGAAATTCTTGCCAACTGGGAAGCAACTCAGCGTGAAAATGCAAAGATTCTTGAAAAGAGCCAGGAGGAAGCTGAGAAAGAAAAAGCCCTGCGCGAGAAAAAGAAAGAAGAAGAAGAGGAAGTTCTTGGAGCTACAAAACCAATCCTTTCTGATGATATCCGCAAACTGATGGAACAGCTTGAAAATGGTGAAGAGCCTGAAATCACCGATGAAGATGCTGAAGATTTCGTTGATGATGAAGAGGATGAAGCGACTGAAAGCCCGGAAGATTCATCCAAAGAAGCTTCAGACACTGACGAGGAAGATCCGGAAGAAAATGATTTTGAAGAAATCGTTGACTCCGAAGAAGATGATGAATCGGATGCGGTTTACGATGAAGAAGCTGAATACGAGGATGAAGACGATTCCGAGTATGACGACGACGAGGAATACGAGGATGAAGATGATTCCGAGTATGACGACGACGACGAATACGAAGATGAAGATGATTCCGAGTATGACGACGACAACGAATACGAAGATGAAGATGATTCCGAGTATGATGACGACGAATACGAGGATGAAGACGATTCCGAGTATGACGACGACGACGAATACGAAGATGAAGACGATTCCGAGTATGACGACGACGACGAATACGAGGATGAAGATGATTCCGAGTATGACGACGACGAAGAATACGAAGATGAGGATGATTCCGAGTATGACGACGACGACGAATACGAGGATGAAGACGATTCCGAGTATGACGACGACGAGGAATACGAAGATGAAGATGATTCCGAGTATGACGACGACGACGAATACGAAGATGAAGATGATT
>ENA-OPDD01000757-OPDD01000757.1-human-gut-metagenome-genome-assembly--contig:-NODE-757-length-23444-cov-2.542178_pt1 | contig 23444 bp, 19 predicted proteins | sample MGYA00241574_ERZ501499 | MGnify/ENA primary metagenome ERZ501499 (study PRJEB25962, sample SAMEA2042576) | human gut metagenome | biome: human gut; feature: human-associated habitat; material: faeces...
AAGGAGTGAAGAAAGAATGCAAAATATTTATACAGAATCTTGTCCGCTTTGGGATCGTGGACCTTCTCGCTATAGTGAATATCCTGCCTGTACACAAACGGTATTATCTGATAAAATAACAGAAAATACAAAAGAGAAAGGTAGAAGGGAACATATGAGTTTTGTAGGTTTGACGTTTTTTAAGGATCACATTATTGGTTATGGGGATACGAAAAGTTCTCGGTTTGTTGATGGAGCATTTCAAGATGATAAAAAGAGGCAAAGAGTTCTCAAGATATTTAAAACAAGAGATTATATTGTTTGTACATATGATATTAACTCATTTAAAACTGTTGGAGAAGATTCAAAAGAAATATTCATTGAAGACTGGTTAAAAGAAAATATGAATGAAGTGACTTATCCGGAAGATCTCTTTAAGAGGTTTCATGACTATCTGATGAAGCATGAAAATCTTTTGGCATTGAATGAGTATGTGCGTTTCTTTGCCGGATATATTGAGATGGGACAAAGGGTGTATGTGAAAGCTGCAATTAATAAAATGGAATTATCTATTAAAAGACAATATGTTGTAGAACCATTTCCTGTCTATGGAGGAGCAAATGAATATGTTGAATATTTTAATAAAAATCCAATGCTTCTTATGTCAAATGAGCAGGATATTAAAGAAAATATTAAGCAAGCAGTCAATAAATTTGATGAAGAATTGCCATACAATCCCGTGGGCGGAGATATTATAGTAAAGACTTGGAACCCACAAAAATAGAGAATGCATATTGCAAATAAGAAATGCATATGATATAATGCCAATAGGCAAAATGATGAAATGTGTTCAAAGGAACGCAGTAAAAACCCCCCGGAGCTTTCACCTCCGGGGGGTTTTATCCGTTTTGGCGAGGTGGATTAGTCCCCAGGCTGGCTACCAGATATTACCTTCTATCCAGCCATTTGCAAATATAATAGGCGATTATACTTGCCAGAATAGAAAGCATAAATGATGAAATTAAATTCAAAGGAACGCACCCCCTTTCTGTACCTGTCTAGGGGCGGTAGCTCTCTTATTCTAACACGAATTCGTATTTTTGTGTAGGTAACATAGGGATTGATTGTCCTGCCTTTTTGCATTTTTTCAGATTTATGATATACTCCTTTTTGAGAGGGAAAAATTTTTTCTACAGAAAAATCGTGATTCTAAATTTTCTATCATACTAATAATAAAAGAAATCATGGTTAATAAGAAAAGGAGAAAAAAATTATGATGAAGAAAATGAACAAAAAAAGTATCATGGCAATATTATTCGCATTGGTGTTCGCATTTACTGCGATGTTTGTTCCGAAATCAGCATCCGCTGTTGGCAAACGAGGAAAAATCCGAACAATCAAAGTAACATCTGTAAAGAAACTTACCGTAGGGAAGAGTTCAAGAATTAAAGTAAAAGTAACACCAAAGAAAGTAGCTGCAAAGGTTACTTTTAAGAGCAGCAACAAAGCAATCGCTACAGTTAATCGTAAGGGTATTGTGAAAGCAAAAAGACCTGGCCGAGTTACTATTACCGTAAAAGCAAAGTCTAAAAATACAAAGATAAAACGGATTAAGATCAGAGTGATCCCGAAGAAAACTTCTACAAAAAAGAAAACTTCTAAGAAAAAGAAGAAACAGACTACTTCCAAGAATACAACAAAGAAAAACGATACATCCAGCGGTAATAACGGAAGTAATAATTCTGGAAAGAATGATAATGATGGAGAAGATGTAACCCCTTCATATGAAACTGCATTAGATAAGAAGACTTCTGCGGATGGGGTATTAACCCTTTCTAAGAGTGATTTGAAATACAATAGCTTTTTTGATGAATATGATTTTCCTACGGAATTTACAAAAGCAAAAACCGTTATTTTGCCAGAGGCAAGATATAATTGCGATTACTATGCACCAAAAGAAGGAGTGACATATGTTGTTACGGGACAAACATATTTAGGTATGCAGATTAAAACCTCTTCTAATCAGGAAGTTATTAATAATCTTGATTGCGATCAGAAGGGGACTGAGAATACATTAGTTGCTGCAGATATCGTTGGAAATGGAACAGCTAAAGTTACTACTTTTAGTGGAAAACATGTGACGATTGTGGTAAAAAATTTTAATCCAACGAACACTTTACGATATCAGTGTAAAAAAGTAGTAAATGAGATTACAAACAATTCAATGACAGATAAGGAAAAAGTATCTGCTGTATTAAGATATATCTCTCAGCATAGCACAGAACAGTATGTATTTAATATCGGAACATACCATGTGGATACAGACTGTACCGGATTTTCTTCTACTGTTGCTCAAATGCTTAACTTTGCAGGGGTAGATTGCTGTATGAGACAGGCGGGATATGACCGTTTTTATGGGCAGACGCCAACGCATCAGAACAACCTTGCCTGTATTGACGGAGTAGCATATATTGTAGAAGAAGGTGGAATTTTCCCATATAGTGATTATTTCGATGAGAATAATTGTTATATTGGATACAATGACTATTATGATAAATTATATCCGACATTAGGACTTAATAGAAATGGAAAGTTAGATTTTAATTTAGACTACGAAGATCATTCTAAATTAAGCTATGTTGAATATTCCTTAATCTTAAAGAAAGCCGGTCGCTTATAAATTACAAAGCCTAGAAAGAACTTCTTTCTGGGCTTTGTTCACAGAAGAGAAGAAAGGAGAAAATTATGATGAAAAAGATGAACAAAAAAAGTATCATGGCAATCGTATTTGCGGCAATGTTTGTATTTGCTTCTGTTGCAGGAATCTTTTTACCACAGCAAGCATCAGCCGTTGGAAAGCGTGGGAAGATCCGTTCTGTGAGAGTAACTTCGGTCAAGAAGCTGACAGCAGGCAAGACATCTAAGATTAAAGTGAAAGTAAATCCGAAGAAAGTGGCTGCTAAAGTTACATTTAAAACGAGCAATAAATCCATTGCTACGGTAAGCCGAAAAGGTGTTGTAAGAGCCAAGAGACCTGGCAGAGTCACTATTACAGTGAAGGTAAAATCAAAAAACAAAAAAATTAAGAGGATCAAGATCAAGGTAATCCCGAAGAAAAAAGCTTCTACCAAAAAGAAGAAAAAGTCTACTTCAAAAAATACGACAGCAAAGAAAGATACAACGAAGAAAGACAATACATCTGGTGGTAATACCAATAAAGATTATGACAATGAGAATGGAGAAGAAACTCCTTCCTATGAGACTGCTCTTGACAAAAAAACATCTGCAGATGGAGTGTTAAATATTTCTTATAGTGATATGACCGGACGAACAATTGCAGGAGATTGGTGTTATTATCTTCCAACAAACTTCACAAAAGCAAAAACAATCGTTTTGCCGGAAGGAAATTATAGAATTTATAATGATGATGATGTAAAAGTAAACAGAACGTATGTATTTAATGGACAGTCTGCTATTTATTCAGGAGTCAAAGCTTCATCTAATCAAGAAGTTGTTAATAACTTAAATTATGATCAAAAAGGGACAGAGAATAGTTTATATTCTCCTCATATTGTCGGAAATGGAACAGCAGAAGTGACTTTAAGAAATGGAAAGAAAATAATAGTTGTTGTGAAAAATTATAATCCAACGAATACTTTAAGATACCAGTGTCGAAAGGTTGTAAATGAAATTACTAATAATGCGATGACAGATAAAGAAAAAGTATCTGCTGTATTAAGATATATTTCTCAGCATAGCACAGATCAGTATGTATTTAATATTGGAACATATCATGTAAATACAGATTGTACTGGATTTTCAGCAACAGTAGCACAGATGCTCAATTTTGCAGGTGTAGATTGTTGTACAAGATTAGCCGGATATGATCGTTCTTATGGTCAGACCCCTACACATCAGAATAATCTGGCATATATGGATGGTGATGTATATATTGTCGAGGAAGGGGGATATTTCTTATACAGTGATTATTTTGACAAAAATAATTGCTATATTGGATATAACAGTTATTATGACAAACTTTATCCGGATTTAGGTCTTAAGAATAAAGAAGGACAAAAAGATGTAAATATTGAACAGGGAAATATTACATGGGCTAATGATGAGGGATATAATTTAATCCTAAAGAAAGCCGGTCGCCTTTAAATAATAAAGCTCAGAAGAGAAATTCTTTTCTGAGCTTTATCTATGAAGAAAGTAGGGAAATGAAAAGACCCCGGGCCCGAAGGTCACCGGAGTACGTTCCACAATGCTTATTAACAATTGTATAATACCATAATATTATCTGAAAATCAACAAAAATAGATAAAAAATATTCCAGCTTTTGAGGGAAAAATTTTTGTTCGGAGTCTTTTTTTGCTCTTTTCTGGCATACTATTAAAAAGAGAGGAAGGTGAAAAAATATGGTAAAAGAACTTCCAAAAGATTTCCTGAATATTGGCCAGTTAAAAACCTATCAAGAAGAAATCTGGAACATGTATAAGTATTTGGACGACATAGTTAATGAACTGACTTCAGACACTTCAGCAAAATCATTTGAAAATTTCGATAAAATATTTAATATTCGGACAAAAGATGTAGAATTTAATGATTTTCGAGATTTGTATTTTTCCTTACAGGATATCCACAACAAAATTTCTGTTTTAATTGCTTTTCTTGACAAACAGAAAACAGAATAGGAAATACGAGGTGATTTCACTGAGAGAATTAATGGTAAATACAGTGTATTATTATGGAATACGACCGCTTCAGGTGCTTAAAGTTATTTCCCAAGTACACATGGCCAAGATCCGTTTTTTGGATACGCAAGAAGAAACTTTTTTGGATATAAGTGGGATTAGAGAGATTCCTTCTACTGATAAATATATTACAATTAATTGTTAGAATTTTTCTTTTGCAATAGTTAAATTTTACTCATTCCATCATACTAATACAAGAAAAGAAAAATAGATGAATCCAGTGAGAGGTGATATAATGGTAGAGACTTGGAAATCGAAGAATAACAAATGATTATTCAAAAGAGGAAATATTTATGAGTGATATAAATTATGATTTTAAGGATTTATTAAATGTAGGAGAAAATTTTAATTTACTCTATACACAAATGCTGAATGGAAAAAGGATAAGATCGGAAAAAACGGGGGTTGTCTATGTCTTTGATGAAGTTGGATGTGGAAAAACGGTATCTGCAATTATTGCAATAGCAAGTGTCATCAAAGAAAAACAAATGGAAAACGAAGGATATAAAATACTTGTATTGACTCAAAAATCCGTTTGTTTGCAATTTGAAGAAGAAATAAAAGAAAAATTAAAAATAGATAGTAATGTTATATATAATGTTGCCTATGATACAACAAATTCATTAGAGGAAAATATTCCTACATATATAGAAGAAAAAAGTTGCATTATCGTGTCAAATCCACATAAAATCGGCTATTTAAATGGAAAAGAAAAAAGATGGGATTTAGTTGTTATTGATGAAGCACATGATTTGATTTGTAATAACCAGAAACAGACAGAGGCATATTATACAGATAAGATTAATAAAGCATATGATGAATATTTGAATGATAAAAATTTTTCTATTGAAAGAAAAAAATATATTAAAGATTATCTAAACAATATTGATAAGGAAAGTTCATTTTATAATGCAATATATCAATTTGTGCAACAAATTGCTGTAGAAGAAAGAAACGAACATTTACAGACAGGTAGGATATCTGTTCCGGAATCTCGTTCAAAGGAGAATGTTAAGTTTAGAGAACTTCTAAATTTAAAATCAAATAAGCTTATGTTTTTATCCGCAACTCCATATAAAAATAGTCGGGAAATGGATTTTATAAATTATGCATTTGTAGCAGCTCATATATTAACGGACCATACTATATTTGCAGCTCGTTATTTGCCAGAATTGGATTGGGTACAGGATGTTTATTCAGCAACAGAAGGCGGAAAACAAAAAATGGAAGCTGCCAATACATCCTTTATGTTTAAAGAAATAGCACAGGCAATTCCTTTTGATAGCAAAGATACAAAGATAATCAATGGTAAAAGAAGGATTGTAGAAATCTGGGATTCTAAAGAAGATACGGATATACTCCGAAAAAACATTATTAGTAAATTAGATAAAAAAGAAGAAGTAAAAAATAGATTTCTTATATTTGTGTCTAATAGCCAGGAAGGAGCACATGTTTTTAAAAAAATATTTCCGGAAGAATCTAAAGGGTTCGATATAAGAGAAGATAATAAACACTATTATAAAAATAAAAACGGTATAACTTGTCAATTTATTATGAACAAATTTGATAATACATTAGAAATGAAGAGTTATTCAAAAGAAAATGAAAAAATTCCAGACATTTTGATAGTAACATGGCAGGTTGCTCAGGTAGGGATTAATCTTCCAACATTTAATTATGTGGTAAATTATCATATTCCTTCTATACCAGGCTATCTTGAACAGCGATATGGAAGAATTGATCGGTTAAATTCTACTAATGATCCGCTTTATAATATTTATTATTTAGATAATAATGGTATGTCATTTATATATCGATTAAATTTGTTTACTGCATTAAATCATTACATAGAGATGGTAGTAGGAATTCCACATAATTTACCAACAAAAAATCTTCTTTTTTGTGATAAATTAAAACCAAAAAAAGTCAATATCAATGAGGAAATGGAAGAGTTATACCAAGTATTGGCATATTATGTAGCAAGTTATCTAAATGAAGAAGATGACAAAAAAAATACAGAAGAAGATAAACAAAAAAATGTAAAACAATGGGTTATAAAAACTAATACTTGGAGAAATAAGGATATTGAGTGGAATAAAGAAAAGAGAAGGTTGCTAGTAGGAGATAGAGAATATTTTATAAGAGAATTACGAGAAAATGATGAAACTAATTCGGAAAATGACTTAGTGGAAGAAACAATGGAACATAATATTAAAAGTATATCTTATTATATCTTTCAATTAGAGCAAGGTAATAAAATGGTAACTCAGATTAATAGTGCGAAAGGATTAGAGAAATTGTCAGATGCAGGTTCTATAATTTACTGGAATGATAATCATGAAACTATCGTAAGCAACATAGAGGAAATAGTAAAAAAATTGTGTTAACAAGAGCCAAATGATGTATAATAAAATTAATTTATTTTATTTCTTGTGAAAATCTCCGTGTATGTCCCCATGTGCATCCCCCCTTTTCTGGAGGATAGCCCCTCCATGATAAAAAATGAAACAAAAAAGAGAGCAACATGACGCTGCTCTCTGAATTCTGAATAAAGTCAGTACTTTATTTTCTGCTTCCTTTGTTTTAATTTCCAATATGTGGAGGCTGAATGCCGATGATTCTTTGGCACCACAGTCTAAAGGAGGTCACTGAAAAACTGATTTTGCATACAATATGGTAGTTTTAATTCGATAAGCATATTTCATGCATCAAACAGCTTATCTGCTATATAGTTTACTTCTTCATAAATATCTTCTAATAATACTGCTTCATTGATTGTGTCTATATTATCTTCACACCATGTTTTAAAATCAGTATATCCGTTTGTAATGCTGTATGCTAAATAGTTCTCTAGCAATCCATATACTTTTTCTTGTGTTTCGTTCATTTGAATAACCTCTCATTTGTTACATTTGACTTCTTATTGTTATTTTTATTTTATTTTTCGTGGTTAACACCGTCCATGATTGCACTGTATAATGACCATATTTTCTAATAGCCACTTCTTTATTGTTAAATCCTTTTGTCTGCCATGAAAAACAATCGTAAATCTCTATATAATTATCTCCTTGATAATTTTCCAATAAATCTTTTACTTTCATATTTCCTTTTCCTTTTCCTCTTTATCTTTAATCCAATTATCTCCCATTCATTCGGAACGATTCTGGTACTCTTCTAGGGATAAAAGAACTGCAACTGGTTTTTCCTTTTTAAAAACCATTAATACCTTTTCAGATTGAAGATGCTCTGTGATACGATTATATTCATCTTCATCAAAACAAGGGAATTGTGCAAGTTTCTGAGTCTTAGAGAATATCTCAAAAAACTCTTCATCTCCGCCAAAAATCTTAATGTATTCCTCTGCATCCAGATATTTTTCTGCCCAATTTTTTGCTTCATCTTCTGAAAGAGGGATGATCTTTTCTCCGCCGCCTCGTGACATTCCGAAATCTCTTCCATATATGCTGTAAGCTCCGCCTTCTCCATATAAGAAAAATTCTCCAGTCTTTTTTCGATACAGGGTTTCTCCAGTAAAATAAAAATCGTTGTTAGCATATCCATTAGTTTGATATCCTAATTCCTTTGCAGTTTCTGTGTTGTATGATCTTCCATTTATAACTTTTTTCATGTCTACTCCTCCTGATCAGATATCCATGATCTGCTTGACAACATCTTCAATCGTATTGTTTTCAATAGAAATCTCGCAAAACTTTTCATTTTCATATTCAGCAGATAAAAAATTGAGCCGGTTTGCTGCATCTTCTTTCGTTATTTCTCCTGTATGTAACCTATCCAAAATACTTCTTATACAATGAATGGGCTTTCTCTTTAAAAATATAGTACAGGCTTTTTTGCCAAACATTTTTTTTATTCGTAATGCTCCATTAATATCCATAACAAAAATTATTTTTTTGCCTGTTTCTGAACAACGCTTATATTCCTTATACGAAGTCCCATAATAATTTCCTTTATAGAAAGTTGTCTCTAAGAAATCTTCATTTTCTTCCATTTTTTTAAAATCTGCCATGGAGAGAAAATAGTAGTCATCATCCTTTTTTCTTGGAGCTCGTGTCGTGCAGCTTTTTGTACGGATAAATTTTTCTGTTTTTAATAATTCCTCTTGCACAGTAGATTTTCCTGAAGCAGAAGGCCCTACTAAGATGAATATATTTGGATTTTGGAAACGGTTTAATTCGTTTTTGGAATCCAAGAGCATATCTACTAATTTTAAAAATTCCTTATAATCGGATACTGCTGGCACCCCAGTATACTGTACGTTCCATGGTTTGCGGAACAATACTGGATAACGAACATTTGAGTGTTCAATGTTGAAATAACAGTCATCTAATAGGATGTCTGCAACTAAGATGTCTTTCCGGCTGCCAATGAGAATGTTCCCAGGATCAATTTCTGGAAAGTTCCTAATGATATTTGCGATTCTTACGCCTGCACACTGACTTGGTACACTGGTTGCGATAAAAATCTCGCAATGTCTTTTTAAAAGTTCGCATACAAGCTTCCTTGCTCCTTCTCTAATAGGAATATTTCTGACAAACTTCGGTTGGACAAAATAAGGGATTCGTTTATCTAATTCATTCTCTAGTATCCCCCAATTCGTAATATCCTCTAAACAATAAGAATATCCATATTCTTTATTTAATTTTCGTATTGCTTCTTCGTTACATTCATTTAATACATCATCGTAATCGAGTATTACTTTCATAATTTTCTCCTTTCATTTTTTTTTGTGAATGCTGACACTGACTTATTCTTTATATCCCTCCAGTTCGTCAGTAATATTTGTCTATCTATAATATGAGTTTTTAGATGACTGAATAAAAAAAAGAATGCAGGATAAAGATTCATAGTCAGTATTCAGACTAAAAAGGAAGACAGACTATAGTCAGTATAGTGACTAACTAATGCAAAATAATTAATTAGTCAGTATATAAACTAAAAAATAAATTGAAAAAGCTTATACAGAAAAATAGAGGAAATCTGTTTTCTGTCATACTATTTACAAAGAAAAATATTTATCGGAAGTTGAGAAGAGCAATTCAAGAGTTAGAGGAGTTATGTTCCCCTCAGCGAAGCTAAAGTCTCGTAAAGAAGCCGCGGTCAGCTTCAGTTGCCCGTTGGTGTATCACCTGCCGGTGTATTGCTCGTCATAACAAAAGATATTAATAATGGCCATATATAGAATTGGTAAAATTGGAAGAAAGGAGAAACACCGGACTATTTATTGTATAAAACGATAGAATATCAACTAAATATTATCCTGTGTGTAAGAAAAATGAATAAAAAAGAATTAATGAAAATGGTAGGAAATCATAAAGAGATCGTAAACCAGTATCTGGAAGGAAAAGTTAGTGAAGAGGAATTAAAAAATACGATTGGGCTATATCAGACGTATATCGTTAATACATATAAGGGGCAGTTTTCCTGTCAGGGAAAAACAGAACTTATACAGCGTATTACAGAATCAATGGAAGATGGCAATAATCCAACAGAAGATTGTATTCTCAAAGATTTAGGATTATCCATGGACTGTGCATCCCATGGAGGAACCTTTCAGGAGTTTCAGGAAATGCTGTATTTGAAAGATATTATGGACATTCATATCACATACGATATTTACCATTATATAGCAAATAAATTAAAAGAAACTGGTATGTGCATAAGAGAAATGGAAGTATCTGAATTGTATGAACTAGCAAATAATTACATGAAAATATTTTGTTCTGATAAGATTTATCTATTAGGAAAATAAAAGAAGGAGGGGTTGTTGGATGAAATATGAGATTAAAGGCGAAAATCTCCCAGTTGTAATCTGTTATCTGGAGGAAAATGAAAAAATGATAACAGAGCGGGGAGCAATGGCATGGATGTCTCCTAATATGGAGATGGCTACAAGTACAAATGGAATTGGAAAGGCTATAGCAAGGACATTTTCAGGAGAATCACTTTTTCAAAATATTTACTGTACTAAGCGAGGAAAAGGGCTGATTGCATTTGCCTCTTCTTTTCCAGGAGTAATACTTCCTTTTAAAATAGATGCTGAAAATGAAATTATTGTGCAGAAAAAAGCATTCCTTGCGGCAACGGAAAAAGTACAGTTGTCTACTGTGTTTAATAAAAAGGTTAGTGCTGGTTTATTCGGTGGAGAAGGATTCATTATGCAGAAATTAAGTGGAAAAGGGCTGGCTTTTGTTGAGATTGATGGTAGTGTAGTGGAATATCAATTAGCTGCTGGAGAATCTATTGTTCTTGATACTGGTTATTTAGCAGCTATGTCAGAATCCTGTAAATTAAAAGTGGAAACAGTGCCTGGTCTTAAAAATAAAATTTTTGGAGGAGAAGGTTTTTTTAATACTATTGTAACTGGTCCGGGACATGTATGGATACAAACAATGCCGGCAAATAAGATGGCAGGAGCATTACATCCGTATATGTCAAGTGGAGATTAAAATAAGGGAGAAGCAATGTATAGAAAATTGTATGTAGATGGATGTGTAGATATTGTATGTAACGCATTAAAGGTACAAAGTCCTTTGACATTAGAACAACTGTGTCAAATAATACAGGAAAAGTTACCCGGTTCCTGCGTTCCGAAAGATAACTTAAAAGAGGATGTAAGGCTGGTTATACCAAATGATAGTTCGTTTATTATAGAATATACAAAAAGTACACCGGAAACTAAATTATTGTTTTCTGTTGCACATGAATTGGGACATCTTATTTTACATTTTTTACAAGACAATGGGAGTGACAAATTAAAAACGAAGGAATCCGTAAATATAGGAGAAGTAGAGGAGTATGAAGCTAATGAGTTTGCAGCTTATTTATTGATGCCAGACAAACAGTTTATTTCAAAATGTAAACAATTTTCTGAAAACGGAATGATTTCTATAAATAAACTTGCTGAATATTTTCATGTATCTAACCGAACTGCAATTGTAAGAGGAATGGCATTAGGGCTGTGGTGAACTGCGAACCGTTCTACTCGATTTGTAAAAAATCTTACCAGAAAGGAGGAGTATTATGCTAAAGGAAATAGCAGGAATAAGAGCTTATAATATTTTAAAAAAGCGAAAAATGGAAACTGTCGAAGATGTCTGTCAGCTGTTTCCTTCCAAATACTATGATTTTTCTTTTATAAGTCCTTTAAATACGAACAGACTTGATAAAAATCATGCTTTTGTATGCAAATTAGTTAGCTATGAGTTAAAAAAACAGTCATCTATATATATTGTTCGCTGCACTCTTCATGATATATATACGCAAAATGAATTATGCGTGTCTTGGTTCGGGACTACAGAGATGTATAATGTACTCAAAAAAGATTACAATCCAGGAGATACATGTTTCATTGGAGGAAAATTAAAAGCGTCCAATAAAAAGAATCTATTTTTCATGAGCAACCCGATTATCTTTAAAAAATATGATGGGAAATCTGACTGTCATATTTATACTGCGTATGAAAAAATAAGGGGAATTTCCGAAAGTAATTTTGAAAGGATCATAAATGAATGCCTCGAACATGCAACAATACCGGATAAGGTTCCAAGAGAATTGTTACATAAATATAATTTGATGTCCAAAGATGAGGCAATACGTGAAATGCATAAGCCATCATCCGTAGAAGGGGTAAAAAAAGCGAAATATCGGTTAAATATGGATGATCTATTGTATTTTGCCCTGCAGCTCGAAGAAAAAAACAGAAATCTTCCTGCTGGTTCTGCCTATGGGATTCACTCCTTGGCAATCACAACAAAAATAATCGAAAATCTGCCGTTTCAGCTTACAAAAGATCAGAAATCTGCTTATGAAGAGTTGGTAAATAGGATAAGAAGCGGAAAGAGGTTAAATGCTTTGATACAAGGAGACGTAGGGTGTGGAAAGACTATCTTAGCTTTTTTATTAATGTTTGTAATGGCTGACAATGGATTTCAGAGTGTTTTACTTGCACCAACACAAGTTTTAGCTTCCCAGCATTACAATGAATTAAAAGAGATGGCTGCTCCATATGATATTGACGTAGTGTACATTGCAAATGGATTAAAGAAAAAAGAACGAGAAGCTATTCTTAAATCTATAGAAGATGGATCTGCGTTAATGATTGTTGGAACGCATAGTGTTTTGAGTAAAGAAGTAAAATTTCATGATCTTGGTCTATCAATAACGGATGAAGAACATCGTTTTGGCGTTCTGCAAAGGGAAGAAATTACAACAAAAGCGAAAGCAGGGATGCACACAGTTACGATGTCTGCAACCCCTATTCCCCGTTCATTATCTGATGTTCTGCTATCAACTACAGAAGTATTTAATATTCAGAGTATGCCCAATGGACGCAAACCGATACAAACAGCGATATGTGCCTCTCAGAATACGATATTTCAATTTATTAAGAAAGAGATTGAAAAAGGACATCAAGCATATGTTGTATGTCCTCTTATTGAGGATAAACAGGGCGTTATGGAAGGAATTTTATCTGTAGAACAAACATATACGGAATATGCTAATGTTTTTGGTAAAAATGCTGTAGCGGTTTTAAATGGAAAAATGAAGGAAGATGAAACAGAGAAAGTGATTCGATCCTTTAAAAATGGAGAGATTAAGATTCTTGTAAGCACTACTGTTGTTGAGGTAGGTGTAAACGTTTCAAATGCTACTGTTATCGTGATTAACAATGCGGAGCGTTTTGGGCTTGCAAGCTTACATCAGCTAAGAGGACGAGTTGGACGGGGAAATAGTCAAGGATATTGCATATTAAATTCTGTGCATAAGAACAATAAACGGTTGCTTGCCTTATGTAAATATAAAAATGGATTCCAGATTGCAGAGTCCGATTATGCATTACGAGGTTCCGGAAACATTTTAGGGACAGAGCAATCTGGAAGTAATTATTATGTTGAACTATCAATGAAATATCCGGATTTATTTAGTGAGCTGCAAAAGTATGCGAAAAAATATATGGATACGGGAGAGGCTGAGATGATTGTTAAGACATACCAGATGAGTATTAAAAGATGAGTAAAAACAAATGTTCTACAATAAGAGGTTTTCGAAAAAATGGTGAAAGAGGAGGATGAAAAATGAGAGCAATATATGATTATCAAGCTTTAAGCAGAAAACCGCAGTCAACTTCAGTTGCCTGCGGATGAATGCGCTTTTACTTTTTCCTCTGCTTACGATATCTGCCTGTTTTTTGATATTTCCTCTTATGGTCATCAGTACGTTGGGATTCTACATATTCTTTTACTTTTTCTAGGGTAGCTCCACCTGTTGTTGCAATGAAATAGGAGGGACTCCATAGAGGAACATTTGTTTCGTTTACCTATACTATATGGTATAATATAAGCAAAATCAAGATTTTATTTAATTTTAAGACAACTGTTATTTTTATAGGAAGGAGATGCATGGTATGCGTACATGGAAGATCATGATAAGACCAGATAAAGATGCTGTGTTATGCAGATATTTTGAAGAAAACACCACAGCTGCCAAGTGCATGTACAATGCAGCGAATTTCTATATCCGCAACACAATGACAGGGATACGGAAGTCCCCGGAAGAAAGGACATCCCATGAGACAGAGGTTTTGCATTATGTCTTTACTGGGATTCAGAAAGCAAATGCTCATAGCTATGAAGTATACTGTAAAAAACAGGAGGAATACAAAAAGATTGGCGGTATGGCAGGTGCTGTTGCGATGTCAAAGCTAAAGTACAAGGTTGTTCCTTATCCGACAAGGGATGAATGGTTCTTATCTTATACGGTATTAGATGCTATCTTTAAGTATACAGACCATCCAACCTACCGGCGGATGAACAGCCAGGTTAACCAGAATGCAATAAAGAAAACCGTTAAGAGCTGGAAGTCTTATTTTCAGTTACGGAAAGACTATGTTATCCATCCGGAAAAATATAAAGCCCGTCCAAGGATACCGGGTTATATCAAACAGCCAGCTATGACAGCCGCTTATACGAACCAGACGGCAAAATTTATCCGTAAGGATGGACGTGCATACCTGCGGTTTGTGAATCACAAGCCGCCTGTGCTGATCGGGAAAGAATCTCTGTATTCCGGTATGACTTATGTAAAGACAGAGGTGAAACCGCAGTATGGTGGATACAGCATCCTGCTTACCTTTAAAGAGGACATTATTCTGCCAGAAGTACCAAAATTCCCAAAACGTATCCTTGGGATTGATATCGGAGTGGATAACTTCTGTGCAGTTGCCAATAACTTCGGAGATACGCCATTCCTTATCAAAGGCGGGGCTGTAAAATCAATGAACCAGAACTTCAACAAAGAGAGAGCCAGACTTCTCTCTGAGGTCACAAAAGGCAGTGATAGCACTCATTCTAAGAAAGAGACCAAACGGCTCCATACACTCAGCCGGAGACGGGAGACACACCTGCGGGATTTCTTCTACAAAACAGCGTGGTATCTTGTCCGTTATGCAAAGCGGCAGCAGGTGGAAGTTATCGTTGCCGGACATAATGAAGACCAGAAGCAGAATATCTGTATTGGAAGACAGAATAACCAGAACTTTGTTTCCATCCCGTTTTGTCGGTTTTTGGATATTCTCCGGTATACCGCTGCAAAAGCAGGGATACCTGTTGTACTCCGGGAAGAAAGTTATACATCAAAAGCAAGCCTGTTGGACTTAGATGCCATTCCCGCCTATAAAAAAGGCGATACGATAAACCATACTTTTTCGGGAAAGAGGGTGCGCCGAGGACTGTATAAAACAAACAGCGGATTTTTCATCAATGCAGATATCAATGGAGCAGGAAATATCCTGCGTAAAGAATATCCATATGCCTATGATGGACAGGACATGAAGTACCTCTGCGAAACAACAGAAGTCGTCTCCTATACGGATATTTATGCAGGAGCAACGAGTTTGTGTAAGAAAAAATATAATCAGAAGAAACATACTCCGGGGCTGGGTAGCTGCGTGAACCATAGATACAAGAAAGAGACCCGAATGAAATACTGCATCCTGTGGGGAAAATCGAAGTATTGCTATATTTCTCAGGCAAAGTCTGCATAAGTATATAAAAGTAATCTCCGTCACAGGGGATAGAGGGGGTATGTGTTCCTCCAGCGAGGTGTACTACAGCCTCGTAAAGAAGCCGCGGTCAACTTCGGTTGCCCGCCGGTGTATCACCAAGAAAAATACCTTGTGAATCCAATATGTGCCAAATTGATTTGCCAATTTTATAAACAAAACCGCAAAAAATTCCAGAATTATGTTGATCTTAGAACAGATGGAACAGATTTTTGGTCACGAAAAAAGAAAGATACGATTATGGATATAAAAGAATACTCAACGGATATCTGGGATATCATTGTTGATCATTTTGCAGAAACGAAATATCAGATGATGTGTATCCGATGGTGTGCCAGAGGATTAGCATTAGGAGATGCTATTAAAAAAGTGCAGGTTGATATGGAAGTTGCAGAGAAGTGTCTGGCAAACAAAAAGAGGAATATGTAGAGATGGAAAAGAAGCTAAAGGATATGGGTGTAGAATTAAATGAGCTGGCGATTGCAATGTGTGATTATATCCAAACAGGACAAAAAATGGAACAGTTATCTAAATTTTGGGATAATGAAGATTCCTTCTATAAGGCTTTTGAAAAAGAATTGGAAAATGGGGATAATCCTCAAAAAATGGCATATTTGGGCGGATATAATATGCTATACCATCTGATTAATACTATGGAAAAAAGAAACCGGCTGCTAAGAGAGATGAACGAAAAGGTTTCCGAATATCCAGAATTAGAAAAGGTTATGGAAACACTTAGGAAAATGGAAATGAAATCGATGAATTTCATAGATTTATCTGCAAAAATAGAAATAACCGAAGAACAACTTGACGATATTCTTGTCCATAATATTCAGTATTTTAATATGCATGAAAGGGAGGGGCGCGTTAAGGTATCGTTATCTCCGTTATGCCGGAAGATTTTGAATTTTAAAAAGAAAGAGGGCGGTTGTAAAAATTAACCGCCGTCTAAAATAAAAAGATAATTTCAATCCACATTCCACTGATTTGGAATGACATGAATATTATAACATGCAAAGAAAAGTATATCAAGAAAAAGGATAAAAAAATGAAATATTGGAAATGTTCAGGATGAAAATAATAATAATAAATATATTTGTGTATCTGATGAACTAAATATGGATTATGACACATTTATTGCTGATAGTGTAGAGGATGCCAAGAAACAAGTCGAAGGTATGCTCTTAGACCATTGGAAAGAGCAAATCGTATACTTAGAAGATTGCATTGATTTATTGCAGAACGGTAAGGAGTAGAAATTGGATATTCTTTTATTCTTATAAGTGAAGAATATTGAAAGGAGAATGCTAAGTGTTAAAACAGTATTTTTTAGACATCATGAGGAAGGAGTGCAATGGATTATATCTTTGTGAAGTGCCGACTGGAATTGGAAAAAGTTATCAAGCTGCCCATGCCATGGAAGAATATGCAAAAGCCATGAGGCAGTGTGCTAGAACGATAACAGATGAACGAAAACTTATTTATCTGACCCCGTTAAGAAAAAATGTTGGAGAGGAGGAAGAAGAGCTTAAAAAGGCATATGAAAATGAAGAGTTGTTTGAAAAAGAAGTGCTGCATATAAAATCGAATGTAGATAACATTATAGAAAATCTCGGGAAAGTAACAATACCGCAGGACAAGCAGCCATTTAATTACGATGAATTGAAAAAGCAGGTAAAGGCATATAATGGAGAGTCTAGTCCGGAGATTAAAAAAATATGGGAAGATAAGGTGGAAGAAGAAGAAAGGAAATTTCGAAAAGAAATTAAAAATACACTTTCTGTCATTCCAGCAAGAGAGCGATTAGAAAGGATAAAAAATGATAAACAGTATCAATGGATTGGACAATTGTACCCGGTCGTATTTATAAAGGAAAAGAAGATTATCCTTATGACGATCAGCAAGTTTTTGTCTAAAAACATATCTTTAGTTGATAAGAGCATCACATTTTTTGATTCAGATATTAGCAAGAATGCGGTGATTTTTATGGATGAATTTGATTCGACAAAGGAATTTGTTAGAAATCATATTATTCAAAATTCTTTTAAGTCTAATGATGACTATCTGGATGTATTTCGGCAGATTGCCAGTAATATGGATTTAACAAACTTTGACCGTTATGTTACAGAAGCAGAAACAAGAATCGATGAGGATGGGACAAAATATAAAAAGTTTTGTGATCGAGCGAAGAAAATCATGGAAGATTACAAACTTTATCTAAATTATAAAACAGTATTAGAACAGGATGATTTAAAACAGCTTTTTATTTTCCACGATGGACAGATCAATACGATCTGCAAGAAAAATTTTTCTGTTGTAGGAATAGAGAACATGGTTAAAAATAGGATAGATATTCAGCAGGTAGATGAAAAAGAGGAAATCAATGGGGCAATTTCTATCAGTGCATTATTGAAAGATATTCATGATTTTCTTCGTGATTTTCGTTTTTTCTTACTAAAGTGGGCAGAACAGTATGCAACAGTAGTCAATATATACCGCCAAAAGACTGAGACTCCTATGGATATTTTACAAGAAGATAATGCTCTTAGCTCATTGATGGGGTGTTTTAAGTTGAATGTAGATCAGCAGAAACTGGTGTACGATGAGGCAGATAAGATTAAAATAGAATTAAAATCTAAAAAAGAAGATTTTTACCAGACGGGTTTTGAATATTATCGTTTTGTCGATGCGGATAGGCATAACCATAAAACAGATATTAATTTTGTGAGTATAAGAACAACACCCGAAAAGATATTACTCGCTATGGCACGGAAGGCTTCTGTTATTGGGATGTCTGCCAGTGCAGAATTTAAGACAGTACTAAATAATTATAATCTTGACTATCTAAAAGAAGAATTAGGACCCGATTATCATATAACAGAATCTGCATTAAAGACCGAAATAGCTGCAGAATTAGTTAAGCGTAATATCCCTTATAAAAATAAAGAAATAAAATGTCATGGCTTTAGAATCAGTGCAGAAAGAAATTATTTTGAAAACAAGGAATGTGAAAAAAAATTGGTTCCAAAAATAAAAAATGAAACATCTGAAGATAGTTATAAACAAAATCGGTATTCGGCTATTGCCAATGTTTTCCACATATTTTGCACAAGTAATATGAGAACTCTTTTGTGTCTCGAAAATATCTTAGCGGAAGAGGGTAAAGAAAAGTGGGATACTACAGTTTTAAATAAACTTTTAGAGTTAGCTAAAAAAGATACTGATTATAGAGGTGATGATATTGAAATCATAGTCATGAATTCGAAAAATTTTAAAAACAAGAAAAAAGAATTCAAAGAAAAATTAAATAAACATAAAAGAGTGATTATCATATCCTCTTATAAGACACTTGCTGAAGGACAAAATTTACAGTATAACGTAAAAGATACGGACGGACTTATACGGCTGCCAGGTAAGAGAAAGGATAAAGAGAAAGATTTGGATGGAATCTATCTAGGTGAAATTACGTATATCATTCGAAGAAGTATTGACTCTGGGCAGCCTTTTGACAGAAATGAACGAAATAAAAATATATCAGAGCAAATATTCCAAGCAGAAGATTTATTTGTACAATCAGAGATTGGAAAGACAGATAAAGATAAATGGATTAAGGAAGCTTTTTTGGGAGAAAATAAAAGCAAGCAGTACAATCTTAAGTCTATTGGTGTCTCTATTACACGGACAGTACTGCAGGCTGTTGGACGGCTTTGCAGGACCACACTTAAATCACCAGATATTTACATATTAGTAAATGAGAATGTTTTAAAGAAAATGAATGTTGATGATCTAAATATAAAGGAAAGCCAGTGCCTTTTTCCACCAGAGATGCTAAAAATACTAGAATTAAAAGAAGAATATAACCGAGATAAAGAAAGAGCGAAAGAAGATTCTATAAAAGAGGCATGGGAAGAAGCACGGGAAGAGGCGAATAAATCGTCTTTCCGTAGTTTGGATTGGATTAATGATTTTTTAGAAAATTGTTGGAAACTTATAGAGCAACGGAATTGGATTGAGATGCGTGAATGGGTATTAAAATATCCGACTCTTTATGATGAAGCAAAATTGCCGGACAATATTTTAAACGAATTTTATTTCCATATTCCAGGCAGAAAAAAGAAATATTATTTTAAAGCATATAACGATTTTCAGGATGGAGTTGAAGTCAGTTTTGCGGATAAGAGTAATTGTCGTGGTTGGAGTGAAATGAGTGAAAAAGCAGCAAAACTGCCATATATCCTTAAATATAAAGGTATGAAAGAGTATTTTAAAAAGAAAGGATATGTAACCAGTTTTAAGATGCTGCCAAGAATTTTAAACCCGGTTATGTTTCGTAATATCTATAAAGGTGCGTTAGGTGAGGTTGCAGGTCGGTTTATAATTGAGAATGAGTTGGGTATCAAACTGATAGACATTACGGAACCAGAAAAGTTTGAGAAATTTGATTTCCGGCTGAACGAAGAAGTATATGTTGATTTTAAGAATTGGGATGAATCCATGCAGGTAGACCGGGAGAATGAATTAAAGAAGATACGGCAAAAAATGAGAATGGTTGGAGCAAAACGTGTCTATATCATCAATATTGTTGTGGAAGATGGCACAAAGTATGAGATAAAAGAAAGCACGGACGGGATTATTGAGATACCGGGACTTATTACAAAAAACGGTGATATTATCACGAAACCTATTGAAAAATTAGCAAAGGAGGTCAAATGATGAGAGAATATCAAACGAATAAGTTGCACTTGAAATTTGACTATGAAACAATTGAGCGTGATTTTGATATTTACCAGATTAAACAGAAAGCAGAAGGAAAGAAATATATCAGTCAGGAGGTTCTGGACAACGTATCAGAAGAGCAGTATATCACTGCGGTACAATGGATATATGGAAATACTGCTTTGGCCTTATTAGAAAAAGATAAAATAAGTACCTATGCGTTTAAAAAGAAAATGAGGGAAAGATTTCCGGATATAACTGTCTGCCAGATAAAAGGATTATTTGATGAAAAAGTGAGGGAAAAGTATTTTGGAGAAGGAGATATTCAACTAGCAAGATTACTATTTAATTCTCTCCGTCCTTACAAAAGTGAGATATTTCACAGGAATAATATCATGGGAAAACTTTTTTACCAGAACCCAAAATGGAAAAGCAAAGATACAGTATATTTCGTCCAGATACATCTTGATTATTCATTTCATCTGATACTAAAAGTTGTTACTTTTACAAAAGATACAGGAGATTCAGGTGGCTATGTTTTCGATAAATCGACAGGCAACTTCCGCCGGGCTTTAAAAACAGACAAAGGTACAAAATATGTAAAGAAAAATAAGAATACAAAGTCAACTGTTCCATTTTTAAATATAGAAAACATGGAACAGTTTGAAGCTAGTAAGATGGGTGTGTTAAAACAGTTTGTTGAAGATGTGAGAACCTATCTTCGGGATTACATTGAAATAAACTTTGAAACAATGGAAGAAATGATGTCTCATGATAAAAAATGGGAAAAATACAGCATCAAAGTCAAAGAAAATAAGTCAAAAATTTATGAAAAAGAAGCTGCAAAGCGGTTATCTTCACATATGATAGCAATTGTGGATGAATGCAATACGGAAACATCAAAAAAAATCGCAGATGATTTTCAAGCATTTCTTAAAAAAGTGTATGGTATTGGTTCAATTCCAGGAGGTTCTGTTTCTAGTGGCACATATAATCTTCGCATCATACATGATAAGGGTTATTACAAAGGGGAAAATGATTTACATGACGAGATCTTTAACAAGTGTATTGTTCAGCATATTACAGTTGAAAACTATAAAAAATGTGATCTAGAGAAAAATCCAGAATTTTATGCGATCATACAAGAACTTTTTATCAAAGAAGATATCGTTAATAAACAGTTAACCATGTTTAATTGGTCAGAAACATTAGGTAAATCAGGAAAAACATGGGCGTTTGTGTCCTTTAAAAAAGATGATACAGATAAGAATACGAAGAAAAAAGACCAATATACATATTACCGTGTTTTTATTGCACCGGACGGAAAACTTTCTTTTGATTCTTGTGCAGGAAGAAGTTGGATGAGAAGGAAAGATGAATGGAAAAATATCATAGGGTATCATCAGGAATTGATCGATAAAAGGAAATCTGAAAAGAGATATGATGAAAATATAGAAGGTTTTTTCTATACGGATATCAATGATATATGTACGATTTGCAAGACAAATGTTTGCGTGTATCCACGATTTGACGACATAGAAGCGGAACTTCTTTTACTCAAAGCTGACAAAGAATTAGATAAAGAACAGATGATAGATGCCTTGCTGCATTTCAAAGAGGATTCTCCTGAGTTAGTCAAAAAAAACAAAGAAGATTTCGAACAAGTTCTTAATAATCTGAAAAATAAAGAAGAAGAATATGTAGACAAAAAGTTTTTTTATAAAAAGATTCTAAAAAAAGGAAAATTAAGAGAAGGTTTCAATGAATATCTTCGTACAGAGTATAGAATCCTGCTTAATCTTTCAAAAAGCAAAGAAAATCTTCCTCTATATGATTTGGATGCAATGACGGATATCCATTATTCTGTTTCCAGTGATTCAGATGGTGAACTTATCAAGTATTTTGTGGGTTCCGCCAAAGCTCTCAATAGGAGTGTTGCAAGAAGCAATCCTATTCGAAAGATTATTGGAAAAACCTTAAAAGCAGAAGAAATTCTTCCAATGCTAACAGCAACATTTGTAAGAAATGAACAGTATACGGTTATTCCATTTCCATATAAATACATTCGGGAATACTTTCAGATATCATAAAGTCTGAACGATTTTATTAATCTGGGATTTGGATGAGCCAAACCTATGCTATGAAACCAATAATAAGAGGAGCGTGAAAAATCAAATGTATATGGCTGTTGATATTGCAAAGTATATAATAAATAAATGTACCATTGAGCAATGCCCGATATCTAACCTGCAGTTACAAAAGATACTTTATTGCATTCAACGAGATTTTTTGCAAAACGATATGTTAGCGTTTGATGATGACTTTGAAGCGTGGCCGTTTGGTCCGGTTATCCCTGAAGTTTATTATCGGTATTGTGGTTTTGGTGCTCTCGGTATTTGTATGAAATATGATGTTGATGTGGATTCTGACTATGCGGCAATCATAAATCCAATAATCGAGAGAAAGCGGATGATGAATTCCTGGGATTGGAGCAAAGATATAAATACCTCCGGAAAAGCATGGAATCAAGTATATGATGGAGGGAAAGGTGATCATAAAATTATCCCTAAAAGGCTGATAAAGGAAGAAAATAACATAGCATTGGAACTAGAAAAAAGGCTTGCTTATATTCACGATTTTTTTGCCTCGTTATCTGACGAAGAATTTGTTTGGATGATGATAGAATGCGGTATTAAAAGTTCAACATTTCGTTGTCTGTGCCTGAATACTTTCTATAGAAGAAAATTTTTGATTCTTATTATTTTTATGGAAAGGAGGAAGCCATGGACAACAAAATAATATAAGGATTCCCCTTCCTCAACATCAGTAGGTAGGGGAGGAATTATCTAAAATTCACTAAGCGTCAGTGGCGGGCGGAGAGAGATTGGTATCCCCCACTGACAAGAGACTTA
>ENA-OPDD01000766-OPDD01000766.1-human-gut-metagenome-genome-assembly--contig:-NODE-766-length-23208-cov-2.525288_pt1 | contig 23208 bp, 40 predicted proteins | sample MGYA00241574_ERZ501499 | MGnify/ENA primary metagenome ERZ501499 (study PRJEB25962, sample SAMEA2042576) | human gut metagenome | biome: human gut; feature: human-associated habitat; material: faeces...
CCGTCGCCGCTGCTGGCGTTGCCGTATTCGCGGATCATGCGGCCGGGCTTGCCGGGAGCCTCGAAGAGCAGGTCGTCGGGTCTGCGGCCGTCGCAGCGGGCATGCATGATGCCGTCGAGCGCGGCCGGGTACATGATGGTGCGCTCCGTGTAGGTCTTGGTGTCGTCTGGGATGATCTCGCCGCCCACCATCGGGGCGCTCACCCCTATATATATGCGTCTCGAGTCGAGGTCCACGTCGCGCACGCGCAGGGAGACGAGCTCGCCCCATCTCATGCCGCACAGGCCGAGCGTTAGGATGATGTCGCGACGCCATTTGGCGTGGCCGGCGAGGTCGGCGAGCTGGCGTGCGGTCAGGTAGACATGGCGCTTGCGCCGCTTGCGGGGAAGCTCTATCCGCCGCGCGGGGTTCGAGGGGATGCGCCGGTCGTCCACCGCGTCATCGAGGATGCCGGCGAGGATGCCGTGGGCGCGCAATGTCACGCTGGCGCTTCTGCCCTTGGCCCCGATGCCGACGATCCACCGCTGCACATCCTCGCGGGCGATGCCTGACACTGGGACACCGGCCCATTCCGGTTCCACCCACGTGCGCCAGGCATTCTCCAGAGTCCGATAATAACTCACCTTAACGGCGAGCTTTTTCTTGGCCAGCCATGCAGGAGCCAGCTCCCCCACCGTGGCTTTGCCTGACTGAGGATCGATGTACGTGCCCTCGGCCTTTGCTGTGGTCACGCTCTTAGCCGCCCAATTGACGGCATCGCTTTTGCGTCTGAATCCCCTTTTGTCGGTCTGCGTGCCGTCCGGCTTGCGGTAGCGGACGCGATAACGCGCTTCGCCTTTGCTGGTCTTGTATCTGGTGACGTTCGCCATTCAGATCACCTCCCGTGAGGCGAGTATCCTGTTAGATATGACAGCAACGGATAGCGGGATGACGTTCAAGGCGTGGAGCGGCGACGATATGACTCGGGTTGAAGGCGTCGGCACCAATCCGTCAATCGTGGCGAACAACGTGCTGCGTCGTTCGTTTGATGACGGCGTGCCGGTGAATCTGATGAAGCTGCAACGGCTCCTGTATTTCACCGCCTGCACGTACATGCGGCAGTCAGGATTGCGATTGTTGTCCGAACCGTTCCAGGCGTGGGGAAGCGGGCCGGTTATCGTCAGCCTGCACCAACGACTGAAGGGGTTGAACGGCAGACCCATCACCTCGTATCTGTCGGGGCCTGATGGTCGCACCCGAATTGTCCAGGATCGTCCGGGAGACGACTTCCGCAGATCGTTGAACCTCGTGTGGGATAATCTGTCGAGATACAGTGCGGCCGACCTTTCCAGATTCGTCAAAGTCGAAGGCTCGGCATGGTATGACGCATGGGTCAACGGCAACGCGTACATAGACGATGTGTCGATGGCAAACGACTTCACTGTTCTCGAGCGTTTGGGGTTGGCTCTATGACATTCAGAAACATTCCACCAGTGGACGATGCGGCCCGGAACGATGAAACCGAACCGGACGATATCGTGGGTGGCGTGGAAGGTTCGGCCTCTGAACCAACCGGACTGTCCGTCGGAGACATAGATCCAGAGAAGCAACATAACTGGTGGGTGGAAAACTTCAAGAACATTGCTGCCCTGGTTATCGTGGTCGTCAGCTTGATTGCGGTTTGCGTACTCGCTTACGTCCGTTCCAAGGCAGGTGACTCGGAGGGACTGGCGACTGCGATGGGAGTGTTCTCCACGGTTGCCACGACGGCGTTGGGTTTCCTGTTCGGTCGTAATTCCAAATAGCATTTTCGGGTATGCTTCGCCCAGTGTAGGATGAGAGGCGAAGCGTCCTCCTTTCCATTTCTCTGGTGGTCTGGCGGTTCTTCACGCCCTGCTGACGTTGCACCGTCAGTGGGGCGATTTTTCATAAAATCACGATGCCTTCGCCGCAGCGTCTTTGACTTTCGCTACGAATTTGATGGCATCTTTAATCTGCTTGCGTGGCACTTCCATTATCATCGCGAAATCCGGCCCCTCCACGGTGATGTATCGCTCGCCGCCTTTTTTCTTTTTGAACGCCCATGCGAACGGCCCAGCGAGGAGTATGCGGGTGACGGTGACGCGGGCTTCGAGTTCAGTGCCGGACTCCAGATGTACGGTCACACCGTCCAGTGGATGCACCTCTGTCGTTAACATCCCCTTTTTGTAGATGATCGCACGCCTGTACAGCTGATACGTTTCCTTCGTTTCCTTGCTGGTGAACTCCGCAATCCGCTCGTTGAGGGGAGTGAGCGCACGATCGGCTTCCGCCTTCGCCTTCGCTTCGGCCATCTGCTCCTGTAATCTTGCTTGAAACTCGGCCTTTTCTCGGGCTTTTTCCTCCGGCGTCTTTCTGCTGAACAATCCCACTTTTTCTCCTTCCTTATACGGCCACACTATCGTGCAGCATTTCCTTGTAATCCTCCACGACCTGTACGGTCACGTCGAGCGCTTGGGCGATGAGGAACGAGTCTCCCTCGTACATGCGTTCGGCGATTGCGTATTCGGTCGGGTTGATGAGTCGGAGCGCGGTTTCACGCCGGGCTCGTCTCTCGGCCTTGGCACCGTAGGTGGTGCCGCAGCCTCGATCGTGGTGTCTGGCGTGCACCAGCTCGTGGACGAGCGTGCAACGCCGGGCGAAGTCGGGCAGCGTCTCGTCGATGATGATGAGACGGCCGGGGGCGTAATAGCAGCCGCAGCGTCCGGGCGATAGTTCTCGTTCCCGGACTTTGACGCCGAGTCTCAACGCTTCGGCGAGTAGATCCTCATATCCCATAAAGCCTCTATTCGCGTGGTGTGGTGGCTTCGTTTTCCTTGTTTGGGTCGTCGTTCGCGGCTACGTCGAACTGTTCGGGGTTGGCGGCGATGCGGTCGGCCATCTCGTCGGCGGCGCGTTCCGCCTCGATGCGGCTGGCCTCGGCGATGATGTCCCGCAACGTCTGCACCGGGTCGGCATTGCACACATCACAGATCGCCAAAAATTCAGAAAGACGAACGGGTGACTTCTCGCCGTTGTGAATATATCCGACTCGGACATGGCTGACCACACCACCCATGCGTTCGGCAATCACTCTATACGCCAAGGCGGAATCATCAATTATCTTCGCCAAGGCATCTTTTGCGGCGTAATCCATTGCCGTCCATTCAATCTTTGCTGCCATGGCTCAAACATACGTGTAAGCACATGGAGACACGCCGCACTTGCTTAAATTGTAAGCGTTAGCTAACATTACTTTTCAGTAATCACAAGCTTACATACTGGAGGTGGTTGAGATGTCCTCAACTGATTTCAGACAGCTTTCGACCAAGGAACTGCACTTGTATATGAACCTCGTGATGGGTTTCTGCAAGGACATACGCCGCATGCTCCGTGAAGGCACGTTGACCAAGGATGCCATCGACAAATACGAGGTGACGGTATCCAACAACATCCTTACCGAGGTCAACCGCCGATCTGGGGCGGAAACATCTGGGCGGCGGTCAGAGCAAGAGCCGGAGCCTCAATCATGTACCCGATAGCCAGCTGCTTACCTAAATCCTTGACTTTATCCCACATCGACTGCTTATCTTCGGGGGTCTGCACCATGGCAATGTCCAACGCCTCACGCAAACGGCTCACTGCTCGGTCAAGCACGAAATCGCCCGTGATGGCGTACTCGTCCAATGCGGTCTCTGTTTCTCTCAGAAGCCGTGACAGGTACAAGGCCAGACCATCGGGCATGCCGTCCGCGATTCCTCTGAGGACAGTGTTGGCCTCGCTGACGAGATTCCTGACATTGTTCCGTTGCTCTTCGGTGAACCGAAGCGTGCATGAATCAAGCAGCTCAGCCGCGTACATCAACAAGTCCTTGTCGGCGTCGGACATGAAATCGGACGTGCCAACGGGGCCGCTGATCTCATCCCAACGAATCTCGCCGGTATCCGTGAACGCCATCGTCACGGATTTACGCCACCGAGGCAGAGAAGAGCGAAATCCTTTGACGCGTCGTCCTTCCCTTTCCCACTGGTCAGTCGCTTTCCCGATTTCATCGAGAGCGGCGACCAGATCAGGGAAACGGTATCCGGCTTGGTCGGCATCATAAACACTTTCCTTGTCGAAGAAATCATACAGAAACTCCGCAGCGTTCATTTTCCCCTCCTCTTCGAAAGAAGTTGCACATGTCTAATCTACCAGCAATTGAAGTCGCAAAACGGGCGACCCATGACACCCGCAACCGCGTGCTGCTGTCCAAGACCAAGATAACCAGCATCGCCGACGCCAGCAACCGCAACCGCATGACCATCGCCAAATGGCTCGACGGCGACGACATGAGCCTCGCCGCGTTCGTGGCCGCACAGCAGTTATCGGGCGGAGACCCGGTCAAGACCTTGGCCACCGCGCTCGCTGGCAAGAAGGTGGCGTGATGGAACAATTCATTGAAACGCTACCACACACGGCGGCATTATTCGCTTTATCCATCGGGTTTCTCATCGTACCTGCGGGTGTCGGGTTCTTACTCCGGTATTTCTCGGACGAGCACCCCATCATCTACTGGATTGTGATTCTGGCGATTCTGTTCCTCGAAGTCAACTTCATGATTTCCTTAACAGCGAAGACGGTGGCGTGATGGCACGGCTCACTGAAAACGACGGCCGCGAGTTCACGGTCACGCGCACCCCGGACGTGGAGTCGGCCGGCTACCCGTGCCTCTTCTCCGTCACCCTTGACGGACACACGATCCAGAGGGTCACCAAGGGCGGTCTGCAATCCATCAAACGTGAGATCAACCGCGCATTGCGCGAGGCGAAGGAGACAGACGATGAGAGCCGATGAACTGCACGCGCAGCACACCCGGGAGCCGCGCCCCGCCGAACCATCCATCATCGTCCGTATCCTCCGCCGCTATCCGGCGCTGTGCACGCTGGCGCTCATGCTCGCTGGCCTCGGCGTCCTCGTCCGGGCGCTCGCATGGATACTCTCGCATGACGGCTGCTCGCACCCGATTGGGGCGGTCGTCGCGGTGCTGGCGCTCACTGTGGGCGGTATGCTCGCGTTCACGCCGCTGCTGGTGCTCGCCGCGAGCAGCGCGGAGTGGATGTTCCCCGAGGACTCCGAGCGCGAGTAACAAAGTCTTGGCCGGGTGTCGTCTCTTCTTCATCTTCCGACGCGCGGCCGGCGACAAAGGCCAGTCGTTAAAACCAAATAACCATAACTCAAGATTCTCAAACCGGTGTCGCGCCGGGACCCCTGCGGGGTCGAACCTATCCGGCGCGGCATCATGGGGCGGCGCAGGTAGCCCCCGGTCGAGATCACGCGGGTCATGACGCGGGGCAAAGGCCGGGACCCGGTTCGATTCCGGGCCGTCCACGAAACCGACATGGTTTCAGCCGAAAAAAAAAGGACAGTCCCCGCTGGCACGGGAACTGTCCGAAAGGAATACCCAAGAGAAAGGATACGCCATGGGCACAGCGGTATCAAACGCGCTGCCGAGACTGGTCACGGTGGCCATGCTCGCCGAGCATACCGGCTACAGCCGGTCGACTGTCTACAAGTGGAGCTCCGGGGAGCGCCCCAGCCCCTACCCCGAACCCGTCAGGAAGAACGGCCGCGTCATCGGCTGGAGACGCGAGGACGTGGAGGACGCGGACAAACGCAACCGGTGCAGCCGCGCCGAATACCTTTACGGAGGCCAACGATGAACCAGAACAGCACCCCGAACGGCACCGATGACTCCAACGATTTCGGCGACGCCGACGACTGGATGATGGCGATGCGCCGCCTCAGCGAACAGCTGCTGTACGGGCTGGACTCGCTCACGGCGAAGCCGGACGCGCAGTCCCTCAACAACCTCCTGTTCATCGCGTCGCTCCAGAGCGGCGTGAGCATCGAACCCGGCGTGAAGTCGCTGCTCGACACCGACGAGATCAGGCTGCTCGCACCCCGCTGGCTGCGCATCCTGCGCGATGCGGCCGACGCGCTCCTGCAGGTCGAGGCGTCCATGGTCAGGCAGGGGCAGCAGGGCACGCCATGCACGCAGATACACGCGGCCGCCGGCCACGCATTGCGCGCCATGGAGCCGGTGCTCGCGCTCGCCGCCACGCGGACGGGAGGCGATCAGCTATGAGCCGCATGACCATCGACAAGGCCCGCCGAAGCACCGACATGTTCTCGCTCAGGCGCTTCGGCGGGGCGGGCACCACGAAGGAGAGCCGCCATCAGGCGTGGCTCTCCTTCCGCACCGAGGGCGTGGGCGGGTCGGATATGAGCACCATCCTCGGCTTCAACACCTACAAGACGCCCTACGAATTGTGGTTGGAGAAGACTGGCCGTCAGGAGCCGGAGGACATCAGCGGCAGGTGGGCGATCATCAAGGGCAACGCGCTTGAGGTCGAACTGCGCCGCCGCTTCCGCCAGCTCCACCCGGAGTTCCAGGTCATCGACGGCACCGACATCAGCCTCGTGTCTGACGCCCACCCGGTCATGCACGCCTCGCTGGACGGTTTCATCTACGACGAGGCGAGCGATTCGTGGGGCATCCTCGAGATCAAGACGGCGAACGCGAACCGTGGCCGCACCGACTGGCACAACGACGAGGGCGAGCTCATCGCCCCCGACTACTACATGGCTCAGGTCACGCATTACATGGCGGTCACCGGCTTCCGCTGGGGGTATTTCTACGCGGACATCGGCGAGGCGGAGCCGGTCGAGGTGCGCTTCGAACGCGACGAGGACGATGTGGACGCCATCATCCACGCCGCCGAGGACTTCTGGGGTTTCGTCGCCCGAGACGAAATGCCAGCGCTCACCGGCGTGGACGTGGCCAAAGCCTACCCGGAGCCTTCGGAGGGCATCGAGGACATGAGCGACAGCACTGATCTGCGCGAGCTCATGGCCGACTACAGGCAGGTGACCAGCGACCTCAACGCACTGAAACAACGCAAGGAGGAGTTGCAGGACTGCATCCTCACCTACATCGGAGACCACGAGGGGGTGCGCTGCGGGAACATGCAAGCCACCTACAAGCACTCGACCCGCAAGGGCTACACGCGCGTGGTCCAGCCATGGGAGGGCCGCACCTTCCGATTCACCGAAATCAAACCGAAGAAAACCAAGTAAAGGAGACCCGATTATGGGACAGTTAGCGACACAGGCGCAGAACGCGCAGATGCAGCCGATGAACCCGCAGCAGAACATGAAAAGCCTGCTGGAGAGGAGCTGGCCGCGCATCGCGGCCGTCATCGGCAACAACCTCAGCCCGCAGCGCCTCTACCAGATGTACGTGAGCACCATCAACCGCGAACCGCAATTGGCGAACTGCTCCGTCGAAAGCGTGCTGTCGTGCTTCATGAAATGCGCCGCACTGGGCTTGGAACCGTCGAACGTGGACGGATTGGGACGCGCCTACATCCTGCCCTACGGGAACAAGAACTACCGCACCGGCCAGAAGGAAGCCACGCTCATCATCGGCTACAAGGGCATGCTCGACCTCGCACGCCGCAGCGGCCAGATCAGGGACATCAGCGCCCGAGCAGTCCATGAGGGCGACGAATTCACCTACAGCTATGGCCTGAACGAGGACCTGCGGCACGTGCCGTGCGCGAAGCCCGGCAAGCTCACCCACGTGTACATGATCGCGAACTTCAAAGACGGCGGCCACTACTTCCAGGTGATGAACGCCGACGAGATCGAGGCGGCGGCGAAACGCAGCCCCAGCTACGGCAAGGCGGTCAGCCCGTGGAAGTCCGACTATGAGGCCATGGCGAAGAAGACGGTAATCCGCCGCGCGTTCCCCTACCTGCCGGTCAGCGTGGATGCCCGCGACGCGGCCGCAAGCGACGACCAGACACCGGATTATTCCGACGTGTTCCGTCCACTGCCCACCGTGACTGCGGACGATTCGCCGGTTGACGTGAGCGTGGACGAACCCGAGGAACCGGAACAGCCGCAGCCGTCTCCCGTCGAGGCGAAGCGTTCTGAGATGATTCGCCGCTTCCAGGCGTTGGGCGTGGCTTCGGACGCGGAGGCGTGCGAGACCATCACGAAGATTCTGAACCGTGAGGTGAAAGCCAGCGACGAGCTGACCGAAGCGGAGCTTGACAAGGTGCTGGGCCAGTTGAAGGCCAGCGTGAAGGAAGGCGAGTGACCATGGCGGGCAGGACGAGCATCATCATCCAGGGCACGGCGTGGGGCGTGCAGGAGACGAAGAACGGTAAACGGTTTCTGCGCGTCTCTGTATCGCCGGGCTACCGTGACCGGAACGGCAACTGGGTCAGCCAGCCGGAGCAGAACTACAGCGTGTGGCCGGCCGGCTACGCGAACCTGAATCCGGTGTTCGACCAGATCGCTCAACTGCGTCAGAACCAGGACACCTACGTGGATGTGACCATCGTGGGCGAGGTCAACGGGTTCCATGGCTACCAGACCAAGCAGGGTGAATCGGCTGCGTCCTGCAACGTCAACGCCAGCGCCGTCGCCATCACCAACGTGCGCCAGAAGAACGGCGGGCAGTCGCAGGGTTACGGCGGTGGTTACGGCCAGCAGCCGCAGGGCGGATACCAGCCGTCGCAGCCACCAGCCTCCGACCCGTGGGGCAACGGCGGCGACCCGGAGTTCTGACCATGTTGCACTTGTATCACGATGAGACGCCGCCGGACGTGGAACCGGTCTGCCCGACACACGGATGCCCACTGTATCCGAGCAGGCCGATTCCATGCCCGGAATGCGCCGCAGAGGCCGATGAAATGTATGCGGATTACGGATTGGAACGATAAGAGATGGCACGCAACAGGAAAACCGCGAAGGATGCGGGCACCCGGTTCGAGACCGCCGTGGAAGCCTACCTGCAATGGGCTTTGCAGGATCGGCGTATCCAACGGCTCCGCCTGCACGGGTCCAAGGACACCGGCGACATCGGCAACATCTATTTCGAGGGAAAGCCGGTCGTCATCGAATGCAAGGACACCAGCAAGGAAGACACCGCGCAACACCTGGCCGAAGCCGCCACCGAGGCGGGCAACGCGGACGCGCTATGCGGCGTGGTCGTGCAGAAGCGCAGGGGAATCGGCATCGACTCCCCCGAGAAAACAGGCCAGCAGCTCGTGAAACTCACGTTGCATGACTTCGCGCTCCTGCTGAACCACGGCATCGCATTGGGACCGGACGAGTGACCGGCAACACATTGGCGGCGGTACTTCTATCGCCTCCATACTCATCGCATATCTAGGAGGAAGGAGCTGACATGGCAGGCTACGCGAGGCTCAGCAACGGCTTCTGGCAGGACAAGGACATTCTCAAGCTCCGGCGGAGGAATCCTTCGGCAGCGCTGCTGTACGTCATGGCCATCAGCTGGTGCTCCGACCACGCCTCCGACGGCATCATCGCGGAGGATGAGCTGCTGTATGTCCTCAACGCCTCGGACGAGGACGTCTCCGACCTCGCTGCCTCCGGGCTGCTGCTCAGAGGCAGCGACGAGGGCTGCTACATGATCCGCAACTACCTGAAATATCAGAACTCGTCGCTGCAGATTGAGCAGGAGCGGGAGAAGGAGCGGGAGAAGAAACGCCGTCAGCGCTGGAACAAGGGGGACAAGCCGACTGTCCCGCCCGTGTCTCAAGACGTTCCCGATGATGTCCCCGACATGTCCCTAGGGGACAAGCCGACTGTCCCGCCCGTGTCTTTTAACCAAGAACCAATAACCAATAACCAAGAAGATATATCTTCTTACCCCCCTACCCCCCACGAGGATTTCGACTCGCTGCTCGACCGCATCGAGGGCTTCTACCCGACAAACCGTTTCGACGGGAAAACCTCTCAGACGCGGATGCAGCTCGAGATCGACTGGCCGAAGATCGTCAGGGCCGCGGGGGACGCCGACCCAGCCGCATTCCTCGAGGCCCGCGCCCGCGCCTACTGCGAGGCGACAGAACCCCGGTACGTCAAGACCTTCGGCAGGTTCCTCACCGGCGAGCTCTACGCACGCCAGTGGGTCAGCCAACCCGAGGAGCCGAAGGCCAGGGCATCCCCGCAGTGTCGGGAACGCCCGGCGAAGAGCCAATCGCAGGAGAACCTCGAAGCGAACATGGCCCGCACATGGGCGTACATGACACCCGCCGAACGGGCGGAATACCAACGACGACACGGAGGTGACGACAATGCTCAGCAAGGGTGAGGCGGCGGCGCTGCTGTCGCTGCGCAACAGCCACCACGGCAACGCGCAGTGGGACGACCTGCAACTCGACGCATTCCGCAGCGAACTGAATCCGGGCATCAGCGCGGACGAGGCGCGGGAGGCGATGCGACGCTTCTATGCCTCGGACCATGACGGCCGCTGGTGCGGCTCTGGCGACATCAACGCGATAGTGCGCCGCATGCGCAACGAGGCGAAACCCTCGGAGGCGCAGATAGGCCGCGAATGCGAGACGCGACGACTCACGCCGGAACAGGCGTGGGCATACCGGCGGCAGCGGATGCTGGGCGACAGCCCCAGCGAGGCGTCCCGCAGCATCCGGCAGGGACGTTCGCCACTGGCCATCGAGGCCACGGACACGGGGCAACGGCACGACCCGCACCGGCGACGATTCACGGGCACCCCGTCCAACCTTGGTTCCACGCCTCCCGCGATCATCGGAGGCCAGGCATGAGCATCGACAAGTACATCGCCAGCTGCCGGCGCGGCGAGCACCCCACACTCGACGAGGCCGAGCCGGAGGGTGACGGCGAGCGCCGGTGCGTGGAGTGCGGGCGCGGCGAGACCGAGACGCACATCCGCCGGGACGGGTACTGCGACCGCTGTCACTGGCGGCTCCGATACCCCACCGACGAGGAACTGGCTCAGGCCATGGACGACTGTCTCGTCCACAATCAGGAAAGGGGACGAATGTGAGCATCATCAGCAGTAAGGCGGAACACGTGTACAGCTATGACACCAAGCCGAAGGAGGCAACAGAAGAATGAGCGACGAAATTGAATCCGTGTGGGCGGAAAGAACGGTCTATATCACCGCCGATTGCCCTGAATGCGGCCACGCGTACGGGTTCCTGAAGGGTACTCGTGATGACGAGATCATCGGTTTCGTTGCGGAGTGCCAGGAATGCGGTACGAAATTCAGAATCTACGGAATCGAGGAATGATGCGTTTCCACAGGATTAGCCCGTGTCCCAAATGCGGGGGCAAGGTCAAGGCGAAATGGGAGCGGGACGGCGTGCAGGGGTTGCCTGAATACACGTTCTTTATCGTGATGTTCCGCTGCACTGTCTGCGGGCTCGGCTTCGAGGGAGGTTGTTCACGGAAGCCCGCCCCGTATCAGTTGCAATACAATATCGCCGCTTGGAACCGCATATGCAACGGTGATAAATGCTTCACGTTGACCTACATGAGTCAGGAAGACGGACGATGAAGTTGGAGACCAAGGAAGAATATCTGGTCGATTCGGCTATCGAGATGCTGTATCCGACCGTCACTTTCAATTCCTATGAGGCCGCTGTGAAGCATATCCACGAGACGCCGGGCACGTGGCGAATCACAAAAATCTATCGCACCCTACCAGTCGGCGAGGAAGTCACGGAGGCAGACGATGAATGCTGATGTGGAGCGGATTCGCGAGAGTCTGGGAGGCAGACGATGAAGGCGACGGACGTGGAGATCGAACGACGGTGCGGCATGGTCACAGGTGCCTCCTGCGGGCATGTGACCCTGAGCTGGATTCCCGGAGACGGCCGAAACGGCACCCGCTCATGGGTGCTGGCCATCCATGACGGCGGCAGCATCCGCCGCATCCGGTTGAGCTGGAACGAGCTCGGTGACCTGGCGGCCATCCTCCAATCGATCGCGAACGAGGAGAAGGAAATGGGAGACGGACGATGAAGCGCGAGTACAGCGAGGAGGGCCGGCCCCTCACTTGCGGCAAGCAGAAGGCCGAGTGGGAGTGCGAACTGCTCGGCATCTGCCGCAGGGATGGGGTCGAGTGGTTCTGCGAGATGGAGGAGCACGGCAACCTCTACTACTGCATCCAGCTCAAGACTAACGTGCAACGATTCCACACGAACGCCACTCAAGGCTTCATCGACCAGCTCAGGGAAATCATAAAAGAAAGCAATGGATAGACCAAACATTCAAGGAGGAACCGTGACATATAAGGCGAGGATATTCACCCGTGAGGAGTTTCGCGAGGTCATCGCAGCCGCCATCTACGACTACGAACATGCGCCCGCGAAATGCCTCTACACGACCAAGGATGCGGCAGACCAACTCTACGGCGAGTACGGCGAGGAAATCGAGGTGGAGGGATGAACGGAGTACAGCTTACCAACCATCTGACCGCGCAATTCAGGGCCTCAGCCCTGAGCCGGTACGAGGCCAGAATCACCGAGGACGGCGACTTCCGAGTCTACATATACGCCATGAGCCTCAAACGTCTCAAACGCAAGTGCGAGAGGTACGCGAAACGTGAGCGCAAGGCCATCGAATATGTCGCCACGCTCAAGGAGGAATCATGAGGAAACCATTCAAGGACTGGACGTTGGAGAATTTCGTCGGGTTAGCGATGCTCGCTACTGTGATCCTGTTAGTGGTGTCCGGCCTGACGGCCATCTGCTTCGTCTGCTGGGCTGGCACGCAGACACCCGACCAGCCGGAGCAGACCATCGTGCAAAAAATTGAGACCACGGGCGACGTGAAACGTTTGTGCATCGAGGCCAAGACCGATGGGCGCATCGACGCCATGAGCTGCCAGCTCATCGACCCAATGGCGGGAGGCGTGCAGTGACGAGTCAGACAACACGGGACAAAGTGCTCGTATGGCACAAGCGCGGCTACAGCGCAACGGAAACGGCCCGTCAATTGGGCCTTCCGTTGGAGGAAGTGCGTGCGATCATCCGCGAGGGCGACGGTCGTCCGAAGCCGCCGCGCAAGGTCGAATTCATCGAACCTCCATTGTTCGAGCAATGACCCGCAATACCAAATAAAACGAAGCCCTCCACCAAAATGGCGGAGGGCACGCTCACCAAAGCACCATCATAGCCGAACGTGGAGGGCTTCAAACAATGATCATCCAAACCGAACCATGCCAACACTGCGGCAGCCAGCAGGTCGAGGCACCGTGGACGCTCTGCCGGGACTGCCGCCGCGTCTACGCGAAAACACTCCACCGGCTCCGCCATGACATGATGCTCCTGCAACAGGTATCCCTTCACGCCTACAAGCTCGGCGAACCCGGAGCGGGCGGCAAACCGCAAGGAGGCGCGGCACCCGCGCCCATCAACCTCCACGCGCAGGACATGCTCGACCAGACCGAGGACGGCCTGCAGGACATGTGGAACGAGACCGGCGTGGAAAGCCGTCCGAGATGGCAGGCCCTGCTCAGGGACTCGCCACGACGACTGCCCGACCTATGCCGCGCCAGCCGCTCGGGACATTGGCTGACATGGCTCATCCACGCCTGCGAGCGCATCGAACCGCTCATCGACCGCAGGCCGCGCTCGCGCAGGATCATCGGCGTATGCCCCGAATGCGGGCGCGAGGTGACGGCCGCGAAGGGCGAGACGCTGAGACTCTGCAAATGCGGGGCCGTCATCGACGTGGCCGAGCTGCGCGAGCAGAGCCGCGACAAGGCCGAGGCAATCCATCTCACGAAGACACCTGCGGGCATGAGCGAATGGCTGCGTGAGAACTACGGATACGAGGTCAGCCGCAAAGTAATCATCATGTGGATACGCCGTGGCAAACTCCCCAGCAGCAAGCCAGTGGAAGACGGATACTACGAATTCAGCATCAGGGAGATAGTCAGCATGGCAATGGCATATTCCAGCCGGCAGTAGGCTGTTGCCACCCCGTGGTATACTCCGTATCAGGATAAGTGCGAAAGCCTCTGGGACATACATCTCAGGGGCTTTACTCATACCCACCTATGCGCGTAGCTCAGCCGGTAGAGCGGCGGTCTCCAAAACCGCAGGTCGTTGGATCGAAGCCAACCGCGCATGCCACGGCTTGCGTACCGCAGAGGACCAGCCGGCCATGCCGAGACAGCACGGCGACCCGCAAACACGACAACCGGTCCGCGAATTAGAATCTCGCCCAAGCCACCAAACACACAGGATGGGAACATGAGCAACAAGGCAGGCTCAGGCCGATACCAAAATGGAGCAGCCCGCCGCAAATGCAAGGCCAGACACATCGCAACCGAAGGACCAATACCGATCTGCCCGCTGTGCGGCAAACCCATAGACCTCACACTCAAAACACCACACCCACTCAGCTGCGAACTCGATGAGATCATCCCATACAGCCGAGGCGGATCACCAACCAGCTATGACAACACACAACTCACACACAGAATCTGCAACCAAAGAAAAAGCAACAAAATAATCGCCAACACCACAGGCCACCAAAACACAAAAAAACAACCACAAAACACCATCCCAATCAGCCGCCAATGGTAACCGGGGGCCATCCCCTCCCCCTCCCATGCAAGGCTCCCCGCAGAACATAGCGCCCGCATCCCCCCGCAACCCGCGTGGAGTATCGTACGTTTGGCCGCTGGGGTGTCTGCGAGCGCCCGTGGAAGCCGTTCCGGCATGGTTTTGATGTTTTTGCCCCGTTGTTTTCCGAGGCTGTTACGTTTGATTTTACGCAGTTTTGATATGTCACGAAATTAGTGTTGCGAATCGTTGGAATATATGCTATAGTAATAGCTATGGTCAACCAATGTAGGAATTGCGGCCACTTCTTCCAACCCACACCTAACCCTAGGCGTCCGAGACTGTTTTGCTCGGACAGATGCCGCAAGGCGTGGAGCCGCAAACATCAGATACCCCAAGCGCTCAGGGCATTGCGCCGTTGGGTGCGGGCCGATGGTAAGCGTCCGATTATGTGCGATGGGTCGCCGGCCAGTTCGACGGACTCAAGTACCTGGGCGTCATATTCGGAGGTCATGCGCTCGAAGGCCGGTGACGGTTATGGCATAATGCTCGGCGATGGGCTTGCGTGCTGGGATTTCGACCATGTTGATTTGACCAGTCCGCCCGCGAAGGCGATGGAGCTGCTGCCGGATGCGATCTATGCGGAGGTTTCGACCAGCGGACATGGGCTGCATGTGTTCGTGTGGTCGTCGGAGGCGAGCTTCCGGCGTGCCGGTGTCGAGTTTTATTCGCATTCGCGGTTTATTCGCATGACGGGAAGGAGGTGGCCGAAGTGACCACGGTTATTCGTAATCAGGGCACGAGTCTCGCGGTGCGTGAGAAGCTGGCCGCTGATGGCAGGCCCGTGTTGTTGGCGTTTTCGTGCGGCAAGGATTCCATAGCCGCGTGGCTGGCGATGCGGGATATGGGCATCGAGGTCGTTCCCGCGTATCTCTACTATGTGCCCGGTTTGAGGTTCGTGGACGAGGAGCTTGATTATTTCGAGCAGAAGTTCCAGACCCGAATCAAAAGGTATCCGCACCCGTCGCTGTACCGTTGGCTGAACAATGCGGTGTTCCAGGCTCCCGAACGTCTGCGCTACATCGAGGCGGCGCGTTTGCCTGAGCCGTCGTATGAGCAGATGTGGGATTTCATCCGCGCCGACGTGGGCTTGGATAAGAGCACGTGGTGCGCGGATGGCGTGCGTGCGGCCGATTCGATTCAGCGTCGTGGCGCGTTCGTCCAGTACGGGTACTGGCGGCGCAATCTCAAGAAGGTCTCTCCTATCGGGGATTGGCTCAAGGGCGAGGTGCTGGACTGCATCAGCGGGCATCATATCGAGCTGCCGTGTGATTATGCGTGGTTCGGGCGTTCTTTCGATGGCATCGACAAGCGTTTCACCAAGGTGCTCAAGGACAAGGCACCGGACGATTACGCGACGCTGCTTGAATGGTTTCCCTTGTTGGAGGTGGATCATGTCAGGTGATTTCCGATTCGACTTTTCCAAGAAGTCCAAGGGCAAGAAGGCTGTGAAGCCGGTGCCGGAAAATCTGGACGAGAACGCGAAGGAGTACCGGGAGCGCGCCCGTGCGGAGCGCAAGCGTTTCGTGGATGCGACCGACACCGAGTTCTGGCTGTGCCTGTGTTTCCCCTCCCCCGCCGAGATGGCGCGGTGGCGTGAACGGTTTGGCTTCGGCGAAAACCACCGGATCTATGCGTACCGTGATATCGAGAAGCTACTCGCCCCGTACAAGCCGGCCAAGTCGTCCGCCGTGGCGTTCGGTGCCGGCGTCGGCTTCGGTGGTGGTCTCGGGTTCGCGGAGAAGACGCCTGACCCGCTCGCCGATGTCAAGTACTCCGATGATCTGGAGAAGGATTGTCTCGCCGAGTTCGCCGCCCTGCACAGGGCGCTGGTTTCGGCTTGCAGTCCCAGGAAGCTCGTGGAGCCGACCGATTCCGAATACTGGTTCGCCATCGCGTTCCCGTTGCGAGACGACAAGGATTCTTTCCTTGCCGAGTATGGTCTTCGCAAACTCGGAGATAAATACCTCGATGGTATGGCCGTAGCTCGGAAGCTGGGAGGTGAGTTATGAGGCGAGTCCGTTATGCGAGCACCAACGATATCCGCTATACGGGGTATGGGCGTCGCTCTTCCGGTTCATCCGGTGGCGGTGTGTCCGCCCTGCGTGTGAGTGCGTCCCGTTCCGCGTCGCGATCGAGCGGATCGTGAACCGGTAAACAATATTTTTTTCGTTCAAGCCGTCCCTATGTGGCGGCTTTTTCATTGGGAGGTTCTCATGCGACGCGGCTCTTCTTCGGCTTCCCGCTCGTCCAGCAGCGGGAGCGGCGGCAACTCATCCCGCTCACGCTCGAAGGGCTCAACGCTTTCCGGCGTCGGCTTCTCGAAAGAGCGAATATCCCAATACCGCAAACAGGGCTTATCCGACGAACGTATATCGAAGCTATGGCAGGATACCCTCAAGATGCGCGCGTTGATGAAGAAACGCAAGGAACAGGGAGTCAACGATCTTGAAGCCGGCGTTTCTCAGTCATGGAAGAACGCCCAGGCACGCCGAGACCGGGCGTTCGACAAGCGGTTCAACGACGAATGGAACAGATACCGCAGTGCAGGCTGGAAACGGTAGATCCCGATTTTTCTTGTCCACATCGTTACTGGAAAGGAGGTGGATCGTGCGTAACCTGTTCCAGCGCGCCGGCAATGCGGTGCGTAATGTGGCCGGTCGTACCCGCAGCGCTTTTTCTCGCGGCGGCTCGCGTTCCTCAGGCTCCTGATTTTCCCGATGGAGGTGGTTGTCATGCGTCCGAGATACGTGCAGGGCGAGTTTGATTTCTCTCGTGCCGCCGGTTCCGCTCGCGCGAGTCGCTCCAGCGGCTCCTAGACATTGATTCGAGGTGATCCAGTTGGCCAAGACCACGATAACGCAGCCACAGTTGCCTGACGGCATCGAGTGGCCGGAGGCGACCGTGCGATGGTGGGAGCATTTGGCTTCCACCCCCGGAGCGGACTCGTGGACGGAGGCCGACTGGGACAACCTCATGAACGCCGCACTGATCCACGCGGACATCTGGGGTTCCGGCAATTTCGCCAGCGTGCCCATACTGAACAAGCTGCTGCAGGATTACGGCATCACACCAGCCGCACGCAGCCAGATCATGCCGGCGAAAGCCCAGAAGCAGGAGCGGCATACGCCGCTCGATGAGATAGCCGAACGACGGAAGCTGAGGGTGATTCAGGGTGGCAAGGCGAAGAGGCGTACAGGAACCTAGCTTCGCTCTGGTTCCCAAGCACGCGCAGTCCGAGGGAGGCGAGGCGTGCGCGCTCGCAGCCGGCTACGACATGAAGCCGGATAAGTGGCAGCGCATCGTGCTCGAGGGGTGGCTCGCCACGGATTCGAAGCTGCAATGGGCGGCGTCGGATTGCGGGTGCGCGGTGCCGCGCCAGAACGGCAAGAACGCGATTCTCGAGTTCACGGAGCTTTATCTCTCCGCGATCATCGGCATGAAGATCCTGCATACGGCGCATGAGGTGAAGACCTGCCGCAAGCATTTCCTGCGCATGAAATACTACTTCGAGAACGCGCGCAAGTTCCCCGAACTGTCGGAACTGGTCACCTACATTCGGGCCACGAACGGCCAGGAGGCCATCGTGTTGAAGAACGGTGGCAGCATTGAGTTCATCGCCCGTTCGAAAAGTTCGGGCCGTGGTTTCACGGTGGACGTGCTGGTGTGCGACGAGGCGCAGGAGCTGACCGACGAGCAGATGGAGGCCATACAGCCCGCCATCTCGTCGGCACCCTCGGGCAACCCGTTGACCATCTACACGGGAACGCCGACACCGCCGACCTCGCCGGGAACGGTGTTCGCGCGCATGCGCCGCAACGCGCATCGTGACAAGCCGCCGAAGAACCTGTGCTGGTTCGAATGGGCGGCGACCGAGATCGGCGACGTGCACGACCAGCAACGCTGGTACCAATACAATCCATCGCTCGGCACCCGACTGCTGAAGAGCGTGGTCGTTTCCGAATCGGAGAAGATGACCCCTGACGGTTTCGCCCGCGAACGTCTCGGCTGGTGGAACGATCAGGCCGGCGCGCTGTCCGATATCGATGTTGACGAGTGGGCCAAGTGCAAGACCGACAACCCTTGCATGGACGGCTACAACTCGTATGCGGTCAAGTTCAGCGCGGACGGCGCGAACGTCCCCCTCGTGGCGTGCGTGCGCCCGCCACGCAAGTCGGGTGAATTGCCGCACGTGGAGGTCATAGCCTCGCGCAGCATGCGCGGCGGCACCGGCTGGCTGGCCGACTGGCTGACCGCCGAGAAGGACGGTGCGGAACGGTGGCGCAACGCCATCGGCATCATCATCGACGGGCGCGTGGGAGCGCCCACCCTGGTCAACAGCCTCATCGACAAGGGCGTGTCCAAAAGAGTGATCGTGGTGCCGCGCCCTTCCGACGTGGCGGACGCTTGTTCGATGCTCGAACAGGCCGTGAACGACCATGGGCTTACCCATTTCGGCCAGCCTCTGCTTGACGAGGCGGTGGGTCATGCGAAGCATAGGAAAATCGGCGACGGGTTCGGCTACGAGCCGTCCATGGAGAACGTCGATGTGAGTCCCGTGGAAGCGGTGGCTCTCGCGTATTGGAACGTCAAGACTTCCAAGCGTCATCCGGGAAGAAGAGCGAAGGCGGTGGCATTCTGATGCAGATTCCCAGTCTTGAAAACGTGCAGGTCGATAATCTGCCCGACGAGTGCCGAGAACCGTGGGATTTGATGATACGTCAATGGTCCCAGAAGCTCGAACGTAACCTGTTGCGCACCAAATACTACGACGGGCGAAACGAGCTTAAGAATCTGTCCATCGCTGTGCCGGACAGCATGGCGGGGATAAGCGAGGTCGTGGGCTGGCCGCAGAAATCGGTGGACGCTTTGGCCGACCGCATCGTGTTCGATGGTTTCGTCGGAGTCGGCGACGACAGCCGCGATCCGTTGGGTTTGGATTCGATTCTTTCAGACAACGACTTCGACGTGGAATTGCCGCAGGCCATCCGCAGCGCGCTCACTCACTCATGCTCGTTCCTGAATGTGCGCAGCGCGGAACCGGAAGACGGTCTGCGTTCCAAGGTGTCCGTGTCGTTCCGCAGCGCGCTCTATGAGACCGGCCTGTGGGATTACGCCCGTCGCGGCCTGTCGGCGGCGTTGTCGATAACCGATATCGACCGCTCCCAGTACGCGCAGGCGAACACCATCGTGCCTTCCGAACTCATGCTCTACATGCCCGGCTACACGATTCGTATACGCCGCACGCAATCAGGCCGCTATCATGCGGACGCTCCCCGGAACACGTACATGGATCATGTGCCCGTTTACCTGATCCCCTACCATCAGGACCTGAACCGCCCCTTTGGCCGCTCGCGCATCAGCCGCGAGGTCATGAGTATCACCGACACTGCGGTGCGCACCATGCTGCGCATGGAGGTAAGCGCCGAATTCTATTCGAGCCCGCAACGCTACCTCATCGGCGCGGACGAGCCGCCCGAGGACAAGAACGGCAAGAAGCTGACCGGCTGGGAAGCCACCATCTCGAAGATGCTCAACATCAGCCTCAACGAGGACGGCCAGGCACCCGCCATCGGCCAGTTCACGCAGATGACCATGCAGCCGCACACCGACATGCTTCGCGCACTCGCGGCACGCATGAGCGGCGCGACCGGCGTGCCGCTCAGCCAGTTCGGCGTCATGACGGATTCCGGCCCTTCCTCGTCCGACGCGATCATGGCGGCGGAAAGCGAACTTGTCATCGAGGCGAAGAACGCCTGCCGCGCCATCGGAGTGCAACTACGCAAGGCCGCGAGGGACATCGCCATACTCAACGGCACCAGCGAGGACAGCGACGAGCTCGACCGCTTGCAGGTCAACTGGCGTGACCCCGAACGCCCATCGCAGGCCGCGCTCTCCGATGCCATCGTGAAGCAGGTGACGGCCATGCCGTGGCTCGCCAACTCCGACGTTATTCTGGAGAAGCTCGGCTACACGGATTCCGACATCACACGCCTGTTGGTCGACAAGCGCAAGGCCGAGACCCGCAGCGTGCTTGACTCCCTCGTGAACGGAGGCAACAAGGATGACGGACAACCGGCAACTGGACCAGCTGCAAGCCAGCCAAGCCAGAGCGGTGGAACTGGCGCGCCGCGATCTGGCGAAACTGTGGGGGACGCTGCAACAGCTCAGTCCTGAATGGCAACGTGACATGCTGCTCGACTACGTGCCGCAACTGGTCGCCAAATACGGCGACCTCGCGGCACAGGCCGCCTACGAATGGTATATGCGCGTCCGTGGCGAATCGGTGCCCGAATCATGGGAGTACGACCTGTCCGACTCGTTTCCCGGCGACGGCATCGACAAGACGATACGCTGGCAGGCCGGCCACCTGTGGACCGACCCGCAGACCATGCAGGCGTATCTTGTCGGTGCGATGCAACGCTGGGTCATGTATTCGGGGCGCGAAACCATCGCCCGCCTGTGCGAGCACGACCCGTCCGAACCCCGGTACGCGCGCGTGCCGAGAGGCGCGAAGACGTGCGCGTTCTGCACGATGCTCTGCTCGCGCGGCTGGGTGTACCGCAGCGAGAAGACCGCAAAATACGCCAAAGGCTCGTTCAGCCTGTTTCACGACGACTGCGACTGCCAGATAGTCCCCGAATGGGACAGGGACCAAGCTCACATCGAGGGCTATGACCCCGACCGCATGTACTCGGAATACATGCACGCCCGTAGCCTCATCGAGAACGGCGGCCTGGACGACGACACCTATCGGATGATAAAGGCCACCACAAAAGGCAATCCCGACAATCCCAACGACCCGAACACGATCACCTATGTGATGCGCCGACTCTACCCCGACCGTTACAAGGACGGCTACGGGGTGCCACGACCGTCGCACTCGAACTGAGATTTTCCCCAACCACCCGCACGGGTGGTTTTTTATGCCCGAAACGGGCCCAACCCACTAGGAGGAACCATGACCGAAGAGGCCAACGGCAACCAGCAGGCGGCATCGACCGAGAACGGAGCGAAGCCGCCCGAAATCGATTACGAGGCCAAATACAGGGAGGCCGTCGCCCATTCCCGCGAATGGGAGAAACGCGCCAAGGACAACAAGGCAGCCGCCGACGAACTGCAACAGCTCAAGGAGGCCCAACTGTCCGAAGCCGAAAAGACCGCCAAGCACATCAAAGAGCTTGAAGCCAAGAACGCCGCCTACGAGGCGGAAAAACAGCAGAACGAATGGAAGACGCAGGTCTCCAAGGAAACCGGCGTGCCCATCGCACTGCTCCATGGCTCCACGCTCGAAGAGATGCAGGCCAACGGCAAGGCGCTCGCCGACTACATCGCCGAGAAGACCAAGCCGAAGGTGCTCGCCTCCTCCGAATCCAACCAGCCGCCCGCACCATCCGGCTCCTCCGGCGACTGGATCCGTGACCAGTTCCTTGAACAAAAGCAGAAATAACCTCCCCACTCCATAGAAAGAAGGTATGACGATGGTTTCCAACGTGAACTCCATCATCACCAGCGGCGACCTCGGCGGCGGACTCATCCCCACCGAATACGCCACCCAGATTATCCAGGACGCCCCCAAGTCGAGTGTGTCCCTCACCCGTATGCGTCAGATTCGCATGAGCACCCGCACGCGCACGCAGCCGGTGCTTGACTCCAAGCCGATCGCCTACTGGGTTGGCGGCGATACCGGCCTGAAGCAGACCACGAAGATGAAATGGTCGGGCCTGAGCATCACGGCCGAGGAGCTTGCGGCCATCGTGCCCATCCCGGAGGCCGTCATCGCGGATTCTGGCATCCCCATCTGGCCGGAGGTCATGCCGCGTCTGGCTTCCGCGCTTGGCTACAAGCTGGATCAGGCGACACTGTTCGGCGTGGACAAGCCTTCCAGCTTCCCTGACGGCATCATCCCGCAGGCCATCGCGGCGCACAACACGCTCACCCAGGGCAAGGATCTCGCCAAGGACGTTGCCAGCATGGGTCAGAAGCTCGCCGAACAGGGCTTCGCCATGAACGGCTTCGCCAGCAAGCCGGGCCTGAACTGGGAGCTTATCGGCCTGCGCAACGCCAACGGCAGCCCGATCTACGTGCCGTCCCTCGCCTCGGGGGCCCCGTCCACCCTGTACGGCTTCGGTCTCAACGAGGTAGACAACGGCGCGTGGGATGCCACCAAGGCCGTGCTGCTCGGCGCGGACTGGTCGAACTTCGTGGTCGGCATCCGTCAGGACATCACCTACAAGCTGCTTGACCAGTCGGTTATCTCGGACGATAACGGCAAGGTGATTCTGAACCTCGCCCAGCAGGACTGCGTCGCCATGCGCGTCGTGTTCCGCGTCGGCTTCCAGATCGCCAACCCCATCAACGACGTGCAGTCGGACAAGAGCAAGCGCTTCCCCGCGTACGTCATCGCGCCGGCCACCGGAGCGTCGGTGGCCACCGGAGCGTGATGGCCATGGGACTGAACAAGCAGATACAGTTCGTGCGTCAACCGAAGCCGACTGACGGCGAGATTATCGCTCAGGTGGCCGTTTTTGACGGGGAAGGCAATCCGGTCGATGTAGGCGGCGCTCCCACCGTCGACACGCTTGCTGGCGCCACCGGCATCGGCAAGGCGGTGCTCAAGGCCACGGATGCGGCGGAGGCGCGCAAGGCCATTGGCGCGGGAACGTCCAGCTTCAGTGGAAGCTACAACGACCTGTTGAACAAGCCGACGATTCCGCCAGCCTACACGCTTCCC
>ENA-OPDD01000769-OPDD01000769.1-human-gut-metagenome-genome-assembly--contig:-NODE-769-length-23122-cov-2.254910_pt1 | contig 23122 bp, 17 predicted proteins | sample MGYA00241574_ERZ501499 | MGnify/ENA primary metagenome ERZ501499 (study PRJEB25962, sample SAMEA2042576) | human gut metagenome | biome: human gut; feature: human-associated habitat; material: faeces...
CTAGAGCGCTTGATTTGGGATCAAGAGGTCGCAGGTTCGAATCCTGTCACCCCGATGACCATAAATAGATATAAAGAATAAATGAAAAAATCCTAATACGCATAAGATATGTTGCTTATTAGGATTTTTTGTTTACTCGTGGAAATATCAAAATTCATATATTAAAACAGTAAAAGGACCAATAGGGTCCTTTTATTTGTCTTTATTGCTTGTTAAAAAAATAAATGCGTATTAACTTTTAGATATGAATCACATACCCATACAGGCATTTTACTTCCTAAAATGTCAATGCTAAGATAAACAGGAAGGACGATGTACTAGTCGATCGGCCGCTGATAGAAATGGCCTTCCAGTTCATTGGTAGGCATACTGTTAATAAATGCCTGCGGATCTGCCTCGCGAACCGCGCGGATGACTGAATTATTCTCATCGCGGGACACAACAGAGTAGACAATCTTATGCTCGCTGTGCTTATGGGCACCTTCACAGTCGATGATAGTGGCACCATGAACAGTGGTATCATAGATCAGCTGCGAGATGGCTTCTGCTTTGTTCGTAACAATAAAAAGAGTCTGTTTCTGATATTGTTTGTAAAGCAGATGCAGTACCTGTGTGGATGTATACTGGAAAATCATGGAATAAAGGGCTTTATCCCAGCCGAAAAGTAATCCGGCGATAGCGAGGATCACGACGTTGAAGCCGAGAATGATATTAAAGGCATCAATGCCCTTTCTGCGGGACAGGAAAATGGAGATAAAATCCGTTCCGCCGGTGGTGGCATCACATTTCAGACAAAGGCTGATAGCGAAACCGTTGATCAGACCGCCGAAAATACTGATCAGCAGAATATCGGAGGTGATGGTGTAAGCCGGCAGACTGTCTGTCAGAAAACCGGTGAGGAATATGACAAGACAGGAACAAAGCGTGAATTTTTTGCCGATAAAACGAAAACCGATATAAACAGGAATGGCATTCAGAAGAACGTTGATAGCAGTATAAGGTATTGTTATATGAAGATAACGGTCAAAAATGCTCTGGATTAGCAATGTCAGGCCGTTTGCGCCGCCGGGAAACAGCCCGCCGGTGCGGACGAATGTCCGGATATTGACGGCTATAATGCAGGATGCGATACAGCAGATGATAATTCGTTTGACCTCTTTGGAAACATTCTTGTCCATGTAGGTGCCTCCCTCAAATCTTTTTATGCCCTTAGTATAGACGCAAGCTGTGAGATAGTCAATACAGGAAAGAAAAGTTGACATTCTTTACGGTTATTATGTATAATGGGGCAGAGTGAGCAGAAGATGGGAGGAAATAATGTGAAATGGCAGGATGTTGTAATTAAGAAAGTTTTTTTCTGTATGTTTGATACGACTTTAGAGGTTGTTCCTTATTCAGGTTATGTACCCGGTGATGAGGATGAAATGTACAGATATCTCTGCCAGATGGTCGCAAAATATTATTATCATGAGACATCCAGAAAAGGTTTTATTCATGAAGAATCGGAACTTCAGCAGATTTTGCCGGAGACTGGTGATCAGTTTGAGGCTTTTGTGAATTGTATCTGTGATGAGATTCAGGATCTGATGCATGCGAACCCGGAAATCCAGACAGGGGCAGGCATGTTTGCATGGGTGACGCTGGAAGATCAGGATTATATTACATTTTTTAAGAGTAATTATCAATCCAGATTTTTGGTGGCACAGGATGAGAACAGTGCAGTGCACTGGACGCTGAATCATATGATCTTGCCGGGACCGTCTCCGAAAGTGAATGAATATTTCTATCTGAATTTGAATGATAATCAGGCGCAGGTATCGGATTTTGAGTGCTATATTGACGGATTGAAGCAGAACTATCTGGCGGATCAGGTATTGAAACTGGATTTTAAACCTTCTGAGGCAGTAACGGTGAAGGCGATAGATGATTCTGTTGTAGAAACCATCAAGCACTGTTATGAAGAACAGGCGCCGCAGAAGATTATGGAATATAAGACGATTGTGGCCGATCAGGTCAAAGAGAAGGGGCAGATCATTGTACCGGAACTTGAAGAGGCTGTTTTTAAGGATAATGAGCAGGCGGCGGTCCTTTATCAGGAAGTGGCTGAACAGCAGCAGATTCCAAAGATACCGGTTTATGTCAGCAAGAAGACAGAGCGTAAACTTGGCAAGAAGCAGAAACTGGTAACAGACAGCGGTATTGAGCTTCTGGTGCCTTTGGAATTGCTGAAGGATGAGAGTATATTGGAGTATCATCAGAATGATGACGGGAAGATGTCTATTTTGATCAAAGAAATCGGATTCATCGAGAACAAATAGGAACAGGAGGCAGGAAATGAGACTATTATTGCATATTTGCTGTGCACCCTGTTCGGTGATGTGTATCGAGACGCTGAGAGCGGAGGGCATCGAGCCTACGGGATTCTGGTACAATCCGAACATTCATCCGGTGACAGAATACAAAGCCAGAAAGAATACATTGACGAAGTATGCCGCGGATATTCATTTGCGTCTGATTGTCAAGAATGAGTATGGGCTGCGCAATTTTATCGATCATGTGTATCCGCATTATGAAAGCCGCTGCGGTTATTGTTATTTGTGTCGTTTGGAAGAAACAGCCCGCTTTGCGGCGGAAAACGGCTATGACAGCTTTTCAACAACGCTGCTCATCAGTCCCTATCAGAACCATGAACTGATTATTAAGACAGCACAGGCAATGGCGAAAAAATATCATGTAACATTTTTGTACAGAGACTTTCGTCCGTACTTTAAGGAAGGACAGGAAAAAGCCAGAGCCATGGGGCTGTATATGCAGAAATACTGCGGCTGTGTGTTCAGTGAGGAAGATCGCTTCCTGGACAGGAAGAAGGGTCTGGTGACCATCCAGAAATACAACAACAGAAAAGAGGAAGACGCCGGACATAAAACCGGAGGCGGAAAAGACGACGGAGATCAAGACAGCAGGAAAGAGAAGTCGTTGTAGAAATGGAGGCCTGAGTATGCAAATAAAAATAAACGGTCAAACCATTTCACTGGCAGCTCCGGAACCTTTTCTTTCTATATTAAGAAGAGAGAAGATTTATTTTCCGTTATATTGCGGCGGAAGGGGCACCTGCGGAAAATGCAGAATCCGGATAACGGAGGGGAGTTTACCTATAACGACGGAAGACAGGCAGTTTTTCAGCGAGGATGAATTAAAGGCTGGATATCGTCTGGGATGCCGGGCTGTGATCACGGCATCATGCGCGATCACCTTTGAGGAAATACAGCGGGAAGACGGCTTTTATGTGCCGTCGGTTCAGCATGCCGAGTCGTTAGTGAGGGAACCAATTCAGCGGCAGAATACAGCGGAGGCGTATGGTGTAAAGTCAGATAAGGACAGCCGGATGCCTGACAAAGTGTCGTTAAGCATTGCTGTGGATATCGGTTCCACAACCCTTGTGATGGCGCTGGTGCATACTGACAGCGGAAAGATTGTCACAGAATACCGGGGACTGAACCATCAGAGAAGTTATGGTACAGATGTGATGGCAAGAATCAAAGCGGCTGTGGAGGATGGACAGGAGCAGGCGATGCAGGCATTGATCCGGCAGGATCTGGCGGAAGGTATTGTCAGTCTTTTGAAGTCGGCGGATGCACCGATTGAACAGATTGTGATCGCAGGCAACACAACAATGCTGCATTTATTAAGAGGCTATGACTGCAGAGGGCTTTCGGCATGGCCTTTTCAACCGGTAAACCTGGATTTTGAAGAGTTATCCACAGCAGAGCTGCTGGGGGAAAGTCCGCTGGTGGAAAACTGTCTGCTGAAACAGACAAAGGTCACGTTGCTAGCAGGTATTTCGGCCTTTGTCGGGGCAGATATCACCGCCGGTTTGTGGGGATGCGGGATGAATAGAAATGAAAAGCCGCATCTGTTTCTGGACCTTGGAACCAATGCAGAGATGGCCGTCGGCAATAGAGAGAGAATGCTTGTCAGCTCTGCAGCGGCAGGACCGGCCTTTGAGGGCGGGCAGTTATCTTGTGGTACAGGCAGTATTCCTGGGGCTGTGCGGGATGTGCGGATACAGTATGGCCTGGTTCGTTATGAGACCATCGGCAGAAAGCCGCCGGTGGGTATCTGCGGCAGTGGTCTTGTGTCAGCCATTTCGGAGATGAGAAAGAGCCGGATGATGGATAATACAGGAAGATTAAGTCCCCGTTATGCATCCGGAGGACTGGAGATCATTCCTGGAAAGATTGTCATTACCCAGGCGGATATCAGAGAGTACCAGAAAGCCAGAGCGGCTATCCGCGCCGGACTTGAGATACTGGTTGAGAACGCCGGGTATCGGATGGAAGAAATTGAAGCGCTGGAGCTGGCCGGTGGTTTTGGCAGTCAGCTGGATATTGCCAAAGCGGCCGGGGCAGGACTCATACCGGAGAAACTGGCGGAACGGGTGCATATATTAGGCAATGCGGTTATTGCAGGTTTGTGCGTGTATATCCAAAGCCCGGATCAGGAAGGCATTCGGCGTATGATTCAGCATACAAGGGAAATTTCTTTGGCGAAGCAACCGAAATTCACAAAAACTTTTTTAGATTTTTCGTGCTTTTAACAAAAATATTTAGGACATATGGTTGCAATTTTGTCGAAAAGTGAGTATAATAGAGCCCATAAGTAATAGGGAGACAAAATCATTATAGGAGGATATGGAATGTATCAAATTGTAAAAGCAGAAAAACTTGCAGATAAGATTTTTCTGATGGAAATTGAAGCACCGCGTGTGGCACGCGCATGCCAGCCTGGACAGTTCCTGATTGTCAAGATGGATGAGGTTGGCGAGAGAATCCCGTTGACCATCTGTGATTATAACAGAGAGAAAGGCACAGTCACAATTGTTTTCCAGACAGTTGGTGCATCTACGGAGAAGATGTCCTGGCTCCGCGAGGGTGATTTCTTCCAGGATGTAACAGGCCCTCTTGGCAAGGCATCCGAATGGATTGAGGACGATATTGAAGAACTGAAGCAGAAGAAGATTTTATTTGTAGCCGGTGGTGTGGGTACAGCACCTGTTTACCCTCAGGTTAAGTGGCTGCATGAGCATGGTGTGGCAGCAGATGTTATCGTTGGTGCCAAGAACAAAGAACTTCTGATCCTCGAGAAGGAAATGGAAGCTGTTGCCGGCAATTTATATGTGACAACGGATGATGGTTCTTACGGACGTCACGGTATGGTTACAGCAGTGATCGAAGAACTGTCTGCAAAGGGCACAAAGTATGATTTCTGCGTTGCCATCGGCCCGATGATCATGATGAAATTCGTATGTCTGCTGACAAAGAAACTTGAGATTCCTACAATTGTCAGCATGAACCCGATCATGGTAGACGGTACCGGTATGTGCGGTGCCTGTCGTCTGCTTGTGGACGGCAAGGTGAAGTTTGCCTGTGTAGACGGACCTGAATTTGACGGCCATCTTGTAGATTTTGATCAGGCTATGCAGCGTCAGCAGAGCTATAAGACCCAGGAAGGCAGAGCAATGCTGAAACTGCAGGAAGGAAGTACACACCATGGCGGATGTGGCAATTGCGGAGGTGACAGATAATGGCAGATAAGAAGAACAGAGTACCTGTACGTGAACAGGCACCGGAAGTACGTGCGAAGAATTTTGAAGAAGTATGTCTTGGTTACAACAAGGAAGAGGCAATGGAAGAAGCTTCCAGATGTCTGAACTGTAAGAATGCAAGATGTATCACAGGATGTCCTGTCAATATCAATATCCCTGCATTTATCGCAGAAGTAAAGGAAGGCAATTTTGAGAAAGCATCTCAGGTGATCGGCGAATCTTCAGCGCTGCCTGCAGTATGCGGCCGTGTATGCCCTCAGGAATCCCAGTGTGAAGGCAAGTGTATCCTCGGTATCAAGGGTGAGCCTGTCTCCATCGGTAAGCTTGAGCGCTTTACAGCAGATTGGGCAAGAGAGAACAATATTGCACCTATTCCTGCCAAGGAGAAGAAAGGCAAGAAGGTTGCTGTTATCGGTTCCGGTCCTGCAGGACTGACATGTGCCGGTGATCTGGCCAAGATGGGTTATGACGTGAAGATCTTTGAAGCCCTTCATGAAGCCGGCGGCGTGCTTGTTTATGGTATTCCTGAGTTCCGTCTGCCAAAGCAGACAGTTGTAGCTCATGAAGTAGAAAACGTGAAGAAACTGGGCGTTGAGATTGAGACGAATGTGATCATCGGTAAATCCATTACCATTGATGAACTGATCAATGAAGAGGGTTATGATGCAGTCTTCATTGGTTCAGGTGCCGGTCTTCCGAAGTTCATGGGTATCCCTGGTGAGCAGGCGAACGGCGTTTTCTCTGCCAATGAGTTCCTGACACGAAACAACCTGATGAAAGCCTTCAGAGATGAGTATGATACACCGATCCATCAGGGCAAGAAAGTTGCTGTTATCGGCGGTGGTAACGTTGCTATGGATGCAGCCAGAACAGCTCTTCGTCTCGGCGCAGAGACTTATATTGTCTACAGAAGAAGTGAGAAAGAGCTTCCTGCCCGTGTGGAAGAAGTGCATCATGCAAAGGAAGAGGGAATCCAGTTTCATCTGCTTCGCAACCCGAAGGAAATCCTTGTGGATGAGAATGGTTGGGTGAAGGGCCTTCGTGTCATCAAGATGGAACTTGGTGAACCGGATGAATCCGGCAGAAGAAGACCTGTAGAAGTGCCTGGTTCAGAGTATGACCTGGATGTAGATACAGTTATCATGGCTCTTGGTACATCACCAAACCCTCTGATTTCTTCTACGACAAAAGGTCTGGATGTGAATAAATGGCAGTGTATCATCGCAGATGAGAATAACGGCGCAACAACCAAGGAAGGTGTTTATGCCGGCGGTGATGCTGTAACAGGTGCTGCAACGGTTATCCTGGCGATGGGTGCCGGAAAGGCAGCAGCGAAAGGTATTGATGAATATCTCAGCAATAAATAATTATACGGTTTTGGACCATACAGGATTGTACTATTATTAAAAATTTCTGGAATTTGGAAAAAAATGATTGACATTTCATATTTCAGGGGTATAATAGAGGCATATTTGAGAACAACGGTGTTCCTTTTTAGAGGAGCACCGTTTTTTATTACCATCACACTTTAGCTGTGTAAAGTGCAGGCGCCAAATAGCTGCCTGATTGGATGAATGAGGAGGTTATGTGATGAAGAAATTAGAGATTATTATCAAACCGGAAAAACTGGAAAGTTTGAAAAATATTCTGGATGACTGCGAAGCCAGCGGCCTGATGATCACAAACATTATGGGTTATGGTAATCAGAAAGGTTATACACGTATGTACAGAGGTACAACGTATAATGTCAACCTTCTGCCAAAGGTAAAAGTCGAAACTGTTGTTGCAGATGACGCAGCAGAGAAGATTGTGGACAGAGTTGTCAAAGAGATCAGCACCGGCAATTATGGTGATGGTAAGATTTTCATTTACAACATCGAAGATGTTGTTCGTATCCGTACCGGCGAACGCGGTGCAGATGCGATTTAAGCATACAGTCCGCAGACTGTATATTCAAATTGGCTTTAGCTTTGAGACATTTTGTATGTTTTGAGGTTATTGTAAATACATTCTATTTCCCTAATAAGGCCTTATCGTAAGATAAGGCCTTCCCCCGTTTTTGGGGTTAATCAATATGATATTTCTTAAGTTTACGGTAAAGTACAGTGCGATCAATACCGAGAATTCTGGCTGCTTTTGCCTTATTGCCGTCTGTTTGGCGAAGGGTCTGGCGGATCAGATCGATTTCTGCGCTGCTGCGCTGTTCCTGAAGGGAAGAAAACGCGGCGGCAGGCCGTGATAATATATGGTCACCGGACAGCTTGTTCATCAGAAAATCACAGGAGGCAATGCCGATGGTACTGTGAGGATTTAAAAAGCACAGGCGTTCAATGACATGTTCCAGTTCACGGACATTGCCCGGCCAGGTGTATTGCTGCATCAGAGCCAGCACTTCCTGTTCGACGCCTTGTGTATAGCTGCCGTTTTCACGATTGAACTTCTGAACAAAAAAATTACAGAGGTCGGGAATGTCATCGAGACGGTCACGGAGGGGCGGGATAGCCAGTTCAATGGTATTAATACGATAATAAAGATCGGCACGGAAACGTCCGTCCTGAATCAGCTGCGTCAGATTCTGGTTCGTGCTGCAGATGAGGCGGACATCCACTTTGATGGGGGTGACACCGCCGATGCGTTCGACTTCCTTTTCCTGAAGTACACGTAAAAGCTTTGACTGCAGCGGAAGCGGCATCTCACCGATTTCATCTAACAGCAGTGTGCCGCCGTCAGCCAGTTCGAATTTGCCGATTTTGCCGCCCTTTTTGGCACCGGTAAAAGCGCCGCCTTCGTAGCCGAAAAGCTCGGATTCAAGAAGATCCTTTGGAATAGCCGCACAGTTGATCTTGACAAAGTTACTGGTGCTCCGGCTGCTGAGCTGATGCAGTGCGTTGGCGAATACTTCCTTTCCAACGCCGGTTTCTCCGGTAAGAAGAATGGATAATCCGGAATTGGCGAAGATGGCAATGGTGGACTTGATCTGCTGGATAGCCTGCGAAGTACCGATGATATAATCCAGTGGATTGGTCTGTTTGCGCAGCTGTTCAATCGTCTGCTGATACAGCTCATTCTGCTGCTGCATTTTTTCAACTTCTGAGTAGAGATTGTAGATCTCCCCAACTTCGTTAAATGTGGAGATGGCAACACCGCCAATGACTTCCCCATCTTCGATCAAAGGGATACGGTTGCAGACAAAACTGATATCTTTGCCAGTTTTGTGATCATAAAGAGTCATTAAGGCACCGATATGTGCTTTTCCCGAGGCCATTACTTCCGGAAGTTTCGTGGTCGGAATCACACTTTTGATCGGTTTGCCAATGACGTCCTCTAACTGTACATTCAAAATTTCTGTGTAGGGTTTATTCATGTAGGCAATGCGGCAATGTTCATCTACAATGATAAAATTGGAAAAGGCATTAAGGGCAGTTGTCCATAAAGGTGTAAAATTCATAATAAATCTCCTTAGTTACCATTCAAAATGCAAAAGAAAGTTCATGAACATGTGACAGTTTTAATGCTTTTATGATACATCAGGTGTGACAGAAATGCAACACATGTGTGACAATTAGACAACACATGTGTGCGCATCATGCAGGCCCTGCGGTTCCGTACGTGAATATTCAGCCAGAAAAAGGATCAAAAAGGGCAAAATTACGTCAAAAAGGCCTGAAATCAGGCGGATTCGTCTTTGAATATGAATTGGCACGGGATTTGCTATTAATATAGGCAGAAACAAAAAACAAGAACTTTATGGTGTGAGAAAGGAAAAAGGAATTATGAAAAAAGTAGTTATTGTCAGCGCTTGCAGAACAGCAATCGGTGCATTTGGGGGTACTTTAAAGGATGTTCCTGCAGCAGAGCTTGGCGCACTTGTTGTAAAAGAAGCTGTTTCAAGGGCAGGCATCAAACCGGAACAGGTGGATGAAGTTATTTTTGGTAATGTATTGCAGGCTGGTCTCGGACAGAATGTTGCCCGTCAGGTAACTTTAAAGGCGGGGCTTCCAATCGAGACAACAGCTGTGACAATCAATATCGTGTGCGGTTCAGGTCTGAAGAGTGTGGCCATGGCAGCCAACCAGATCCTTGCAGGCGAATCTGAAATCGTTGTCTGCGGCGGTACAGAAAACATGAGTGCAGCGCCATATGCCATTCCAACGGCACGTTGGGGTGCAAGGATGAACAATAACAAGATCGTTGATGTTATGGTCAATGATGGATTGTGGGATGCTTTCAATCAGTATCATATGGGTATCACTGCTGAAAATGTTGCAGAGAAATATGGTATCACAAGAGAAATGCAGGATGAATTTGCAGTGGCTTCTCAGAGCAAAGCAGAAGCAGCTGTTAAGGGCGGCAAGTTCAAAGATGAAATTGTTCCTGTTGTGATTCACGGTAAGAAAGGTGATACAGTTTTTGATACAGATGAATATCCTAAATTTGGCACAACACTTGAAAAAGTTGCAAAATTAAAACCGGCCTTCAAAAAAGACGGCGGTACAGTTACAGCAGCGAATGCTTCCGGTATCAACGACAGTGCTGCAGCATTTGTTGTGATGAGCCAGGAAAAAGCAGAAGAACTTGGCCTGAAACCAATGGCAACCATCGTTTCCTATGCAACAGGCGGTGTCGATCCATCTATCATGGGTGTTGGTCCGGTGCCTGCTGTTAAGAAAGCTATGGCAAAAGCAGATCTTACCATCGATGATATTGATCTGATCGAAGCAAATGAAGCGTTTGCAGCCCAGTCTCTGGCAGTTGCTCAGGAATTGAAATTTGATATGAACAAAGTGAATGTCAATGGTGGTGCCATTGCCCTCGGACATCCGATTGGTGCATCCGGTGCCAGAATCCTTGTTACATTATTATACGAAATGCAGAAGAGAGAGGACGCAAAGAAAGGCCTTGCCACACTGTGTATTGGCGGTGGCCAGGGTCAGGCGCTCATCGTTGAAAAAGCTTAATCCTATTTATTTAGTTTAATCCACTTCGCGAAAAATCCCCTGGTGGTCTGAAAGTAATTTCAGATCGTTCGGGGGATTTTTCATATTTACAGTGCTTGAGCCTGCAAAGCCGCGTATTTAAAGACCGAGAGATGTGATGACAGCCTCTGTTTCATCCAGCACGGATGAGAAAACAGAGAGGGCGCTGGCAACAGGTGCTTTGGTGGTCATATCTACGCCGGCTTTTTTCAGGACATTGATCGGATAGTCGGAACCGCCGGCTTTTAAGAAATCAATATAATCTCTGACTGCTGGTGCACCGTCTGTCAGAATGCGGTGACTGAGGGCAATGGCTGCGGAAAAACCAGTGGCATACTGATAGACATAGAAAGGCATATAAAAATGAGGAATTCTGGCCCATTCCAGTGAAATCTCGGGATCGTTTACCATATCAGGCCCGAAATAAAGGGTGTTCAGATCTCCATAAATCTGACATAGGGACTGGGCATTTAATGTTTCACCTGCTGCGGTCTTTTCATGGGTAATTTTTTCAAATTCCGCAAACATGGTCTGGCGGAACAGCGTACCTTTGAACATATCAAGGTAATGATTCAAAAGCCAGAGCTTTTCGTGAGGATCACTGCATCTTTCAAGCAGATCATGCATGAGCAGTGCTTCATTGCAGGTGGAGGCAATTTCAGCGACAAAAATGCTGTAGCTGGCATCCACATAGTGGTGAGTGTGATTGGCATACCATGAATGAAGAGAATGTCCCATCTCATGAGCCAGTGTAAAGACATTGTCCAATGTGCCCTGGTAATTCATCAGGACAAAAGGATGGTGGGCATAATCACCGCCGGAATAAGCACCGGTGCGTTTGCCTTTGTTCTCATAGCGGTCAATCCAGCCGCCGTGCATGCCTTCATTCAGCAGTTGAATGTAAGATTCACCAAGGGGTGCCAGTCCGCGGCTGACAATCTCCATGGCTTCGTCAAAAGGAATGGATGCATGTTCACCGGATACAAGAGGCGTATAGACATCATACATATGCAGTTCCTCTACGCCAAGCATTTTGCGGCGAAGACGGACATAGCGGTACATTTCAGGAAGGGCATCATGAACCGCTTCGATCAGCTGGTCATAAACAGCTGTCGGAATATTGTTCTGAGACAGATGTGCTTCCATGGAGGAGGCATAATGTCTGGCTTTTGTATAGAACAGTTCTTTTTTCAGATTGGCAGCAAAAATGGCAGCCACGGTGTTTTTATACTGGTCAAAGGAACGGTAGTAGGACTGGAAAACTTTGCGGCGAAGATCCCTGTCAGAACTTTCAAGGAGAGGAACGAAACGTCCGTGGGAGATGCCGATTTCATTGCCCTGACGATCTGTGATACTTTCAAATCGGATATCCGCATTGTTGAACATATAAAAAATGGACTGCGGGGTGCTGTCCAGGTCCATAGTCAGGGACATGAGGGCCTCTTCCTCTTTTGAAAGCGTATGGGATTTCATACGCAGTGTGTTTTCAAGATAATGAGTAAAAGGCATCAGCTCAGAGTAGTTCTTTAAGGCTTCTGGTATAAAATCTTCCGGAAGGGAAAGCAGTTCAGGATCCTCGAAAGCGGTTGTCTCATAAAAATGGTTGCCTGTAAAATCGACCTGACCACGAAGGTCCTGATAATGCGGATTGGATGTGTCCTCATCGGAACGGTGTCCTGCATAGCAGTAGAGACTGTCAAGTTCCACCAGTACTTTCTCCTTTTTCGTCAGATAAGTGCAGAGCGTTTCAGCCGAATCACCAAGATGATCTTTGAAGGCAGCCAGTGCGTCGATATGTGTTCGGCATGCTTCAAGTGCAGATGTAAATGCGTCATCGTTGGAAAAAATATCTTCTATGTGCCATTTATCCTTGGCAGGGACTTCCTCACGCAAAGGAAGAGTATGTGTTGTCTGTTCAGCCATAAATAAACCTCCGTAAAAAATTTTCTTCAATAAGTATTATAACTTTTATATTTTTTAAAAGCAATGCTATGAAAAGTTTATAAAATCTTCACTGAATTCAGGATATATTTTTGTTATAATAAAAGGTAAGAGATATGCCTGAACAGGAGGAGAAAAAATGTCGGAATTTGTAGTCATGAAGAATGTGAAGAAGACTTACAAAATGGGTGAAGTGATGATTCATGCCGTGGATGGCGTTGATATAGAGATACATAAAGGCGAATTTGCAGTGATCGTGGGACCGAGCGGTGCCGGTAAAACGACGGTACTTAATATGCTGGGCGGTATGGACCGCGTGACATCAGGCAAGGTCATTGTGGACGGACGGGATATCAGCCTTTATAACAGCAGACAGCTGACAAAGTACCGCCGGGATGACATTGGTTTTGTTTTTCAGTTTTATAACCTGATCCAGAATCTGAACGCCCTGGAGAATGTGGAACTGGCATTGCAGATCAGCAAGCATCCCATGGATGCGAAAGAGGTCCTGAAGGATGTGGGCCTGGAAGACCGTATGTATAATTTCCCCTCACAGCTCTCAGGGGGTGAACAGCAAAGGGTAGCGATCGCACGTGCTCTTGCCAAGAATCCGAAGCTGCTCTTATGTGATGAACCCACCGGTGCCTTGGATTATCAGACCGGTAAGGCAATTTTGAAATTGCTGCAGGATACCTGTCATAAGCATGGTATGACGGTGATCGTTATTACCCATAACCTGGCCATTGCGCCGATGGCGGACAGGGTGATCCAGATTAAGAACGGAAGAGTCAGTGAGATGACGGTGAATCCGGATCCGCGTCCGGTAGAGACTATTGAATGGTAGGAGTGCATCTATGAGAAATGCAATAAACAAAGATTTTTTCAGAGAGATAAAGTATACACTCAACAGATATGTGTCCATTCTTCTGATTGTAGCATTGGGTGTTGCTTTTCTGGCAGGTATCAGGGCCACCTGCCCGGATATGAAATTGACACTGGATCACTATCTGGATGAGGCCGATTATATGGATCTTCGGGTACTGTCCACATTGGGACTGACTGGGGAGGATCTGACGGCAATTGCAGAAGTGGATGGCGTAAAGGAAGTGGATGGCGCACATAGCTATGATGCTTTTGTGATGAATGGCAATGAGAAATGGACATTACGCTTTTTGTCTGAACCGATTTCAGTGAATAAACTGGAGATAACAGAAGGAAGGAATATTGAGAATGCCAATGAGTGCGTTGTGGACCATCTACTGATTGAGAAGGACGGATATCATATCGGCGATCAGATCACGGTTGTGCCTCCGGGCAAAGGTGAAAAATTGTCAGATACATTGACGGAATCGACATTTACAATCGTGGGTGTGGCGGCAAGCCCGGAGTATTTTACAACGACCAGAGATACAACATCAGTCGGAACCGGTCAGACGGATGCTTTTGTTTTCCTGTCACCGGAGGTTTTTAAGAGTGATATCTACAGCGCAGTTTACATTACGGTGGATGGTGCGGCTGCAAAACAGGCCTATTCAGATGATTATGAAGCCGTGGTTGACAAGGTGAAGGCAAAGCTGGAAGCCATCAGCAGTGAGCGTGAGTCAGCCAGATATAACGGGATTATGGATGATGCCAATACAGAGATAGATGATGCCCGTGACAAACTGGCAGATGCCAAAGCAGAAGCGGAATCAGAGCTTGATGAGGCCTGGGCACAGATTCAGGATGGAGAACAGCAGATCAGTGACGGACAGAAGGAACTGGATGACAATAGAGCTGTCTATGAAGATCAGATTGCCGCTGCAAAGGCGAAGCTTTCTTCGGGGGAGCAGGAACTTCAGGATGGTCAGGCTGAAATCACGTCTAATGAGCAGAAGCTTCAGGACGGGCAGACACAGATCACGGCAGCCAGACAGCAATTGGAGGATTCTTCACAGACATTGGCGGAGAAGAAGCAGCAGTACGAAGCGGGATTGCAGGCAGCCAATGCCGGTCAGGAACAGCTGACGGCTGGTCAGGCCAAGCTGACGGAAGCGTCGGAAACACTGCAAAGTCAGGAAGCAGCATTAAATGAACAGAAGGCTTCGCTGCAGGAACAGAAGAAGAATTTGACGGCACAGCAGACAGAGCTGGAACAGGGCATCGCCCAGCTTGAAGCCCAGGAGGAGGCGTTGGAAGAACAGCGGAATGAGGCTGCGTCCCAGGAGGAACCGGATGAAGCTCTGATCGCACAGCTGGATGCCCAGATTACAGCTGTTCAGGAGCAGTTAATCCAGCTGGATGCGCAGAAGAATGCGCTGGCAGAAGGTATTTCCCAGGTAGATGGCGGACTTGACCAGATAGAGGCAGGATTAAGCCAGATTGCATCCGGGAAGGAAGAATTGAACGAACAGCAGAAAGAATTGAACAGTCAGCAGGCCAAGCTGGATGAGACTTTTAATCAATTGACAGAGGCTAAGATACAGCTGGATGCGGGCAGCAGTCAGTTGGAATCAGGCAGGCAGCAGCTGGAGAGCAAACAACAGGAATTAGACAGCGGTAAGGCTGCCCTGGATCAGGCGAAAGCGCAGCTGCAAAGCGGACAGGCAGAGATTGATAAGGGTAAGGCTGAACTGAAGTCTCAGATGGCTTCGGCAGAAGCACAGTTTGCAGCGGCAGAGCAGAAGCTTACGGATGCAAAGTCGGAACTTGCAGATGCCAAAGAGAAGTATGCGTCCGGCAAAAAGGAAGCACAGGAGAAGATTGCTGACGCGGAGAAAGAAATTCAGGATGCAGAGGATCAGCTGGCAGATGTAGACTATCCGGAATGGTATGTTCTGGACAGAAATTCGACACAGGCGTATGTGGAATATGAGCAGAATGCAGAGAGAATCGGTGCTATCGGCAAGATTTTTCCGTTGATTTTCTTCCTGGTAGCGGCGCTTGTGAGTCTGACAACTATGACACGAATGGTTGAGTCACAGAGAACAGAAATCGGTACACTAAAAGCTTTGGGGTACAGCAATTGGGCCATTGCCAGAAAATATGTTTTTTATGCTTTATCGGCCAGTCTCATCGGAAGCCTGATCGGATTGGTTTTGGGGCAGAAATTGCTGCCATGGGTTATCATTGCTGCTTACCGTGTGCTTTATCCGAATTTGTTTGTGGTACTGACACCGCTGAATGCTTATTATTCTATCATGGCATCCGGTGCAGCTGTTATTTGCGTGACTGGTGCGGCGCTGGCGTCCTGTTACAGGGAACTGGTGGCATCACCGGCGGAATTGATGCGCCCTTCAGCACCGGCAGCAGGGCGAAAGATTTTGTTGGAACATGTGGGATTTATCTGGCATCATATGAAATTCACGTCCAAGGTTGCCGTGAGAAATCTTTTCCGTTACAAGAAACGTTTCTTTATGACTATATTTGGCATCGGTGGCTGTACAGCTCTTGTGGTCTTTGCTTTTGGACTGACAGACTCCATCAGCGGGGTTGCACACAGACAGTATGATGAGCTGTTCCACTATGACATGACACTGACACTGGATGACAATGCGGATGAGGCGGATATGGATGAATTGTATGATTTCTTAAGTCATAACAATGATCTAAAGGCGGATCAGTATACCAGACTGCGTTCCATGAGTATGAGTGTCAAGGGCAATGGAGAGACTTCGTATACAGCTTATCTGACGGTGCCTGAGGATACAGAAGTTTACAAAGATTTTGTGGTGCTTCAGGACAGAAAAACAGGGACGCCATATGCGATGGATGATGAAACGGTGATTATCACGGAGAAGCTGGCCAATCTTCTCAGGGTGAGTACGGGAGATAAGATTACTGTTACAGACAATGATGTGGATAAGGAAGTTACGGTGGGACATATTGCGGAGAATTATCTCATGAGTTATGTGTATATGTCACCGGCATTATATGAGACAACATTCGGTGAGACGCCGAAATGGAATAAGATAGAAGCTTTCATTCCTGGACTGACCAGTGAAAATTCCGAATCCTATTCGGCAAAATTGCTGGCATTGAATGCAGTATCAGGAACATCCACCACTGATTATGTCCGAAGCAAGTTTGAGGAAGTACTGAACAGTCTGAACATTGTGACGCTGATTCTGATGACTGCCGCCGGTATGCTGGCATTTATCGTATTGTACAATCTGAATAATATCAATATTACAGAACGACGCAGGGAACTGGCAACGATTAAAGTGCTTGGATTTTATGATCTGGAAGTGGCAGAATATGTATACAGAGAGAATATACTGCTGACGATTATTGGTGCCCTTGTGGGGGCGGTATTCGGCAAGTATCTGCATGCGTATATTATTACTTCCGTCGAGACAGAGGTGCTCATGTTTATCCGTCGTGCGGACTTTTCGAGCTATATTTATGCGATTATTATTACATTCGGCTTCTCGATTTTTGTCAACTGGCTGATGTACTACCGACTGAAAAAAATAGACATGGTTGAATCTTTGAAATCGGTTGAATAACTGTCAATTTCAATAAAAAATACTTGCTTTTTATATCTGAAATGGTATAATGTGATAGACAATTTAATAATGGGAGAAATATTACAGAAAAAAGAGGTTTAAACGATTATGAAAAAGAAATCTGTCACAAAGATTCTTTTAAGTGTAATGGTGCTTTTGGTATCTGTTGCATTCTGCGCATGCGGAAGCAATAAGAGTACAGAGTCTTCTGAAACTGGTAATAGTTCTTCAGAAAAGACAACTGAATCAGCAGCAGATGGCACACAGTCTGACGCAGCCAATTCAGATACTTCCTGTTTCACAGTAGGTCTGTCACAGGAAATCAGCAGTCTTGACCCGCACGAAGATACGGATGCAGGAACTCGCAGTGTCTTATTTAACGTTTTTGAAGGTTTGGTAAAACCTACTACAGATGGTGATGTCACTCCGGCAGTGGCAAGTGATTACACAATCTCTGATGATGCAAAGACATATACTTTCACATTACGAGATGGAATTACTTTCCAGGATGGCAACCCTGTAACAGTCGAAGATATTAAATATTCATTAGAGAGAAGTGCGGAAATGGACGGCGAGTCTTCCGCACTTTCTGCTATTTCAGCGATCAATATTGTGGATGACAAGACCATTGAACTGACATTGTCAGAAGCAAATTCAGAGTTTATCTACAACCTGTCTGTTGCAATCCTTGAACAGGCTAACGATGCGAATCAGGCAACCAATCCAATCGGTACAGGTCCTTTCAAGATCACGAACTTTGCAGAAGGTCAGTATCTTGAGATGGAGAGATATGATGGTTACTGGAACAAAGAACTTGACTGCATCCAGCATGCCAAGTTCAAATTCATTGCAGATGCTCAGTCCGCTTTTGTGGAACTTCAGGGCGGTACTATTGATATGCTTCAGTATCTGACAAATGATCAGGTAGCGGCACTTGGAACTGAGAATTACAATATCGTAGAGTCTACAATGATGCTGGTTCACGGTCTTTTCCTGAATAACTCTTATGAGCCACTGAAGGATGTTCGTGTCAGACAGGCACTGAACTATGCAGTTGACAGAGATGCCATCAATGAATTCCTGTTCGGCGGAAAGAGCAAGATTATCCAGACACATGGTTATCCGACTATCACAGCATGGTACAATGCAGATACAGAAGGCACTTATACATATGATGTAGATAAAGCTAAAGAACTCCTTGCTGAAGCAGGTTATGCAGATGGTTTTGATCTTGAGATCACTGTACCTAGCAGTTATACACAGCATGTTCAGACTGCAGAGATCATTGCAGAACAGCTGGCAGCTGTAGGCGTGAATGTAACTATCAACCAGGTTGAATGGAGTTCATGGTTATCAGATGTTTACCAGGGCAGAGATTATCAGTCTACAGTCATCGGCTTTGACATCAGCTCTCTTTCTCCGGCTACATGGTATAAGAGATATTACACTGATTCCAGCAGTGACTTTACAAACTTCAGTGATGCATCATATGATGAAGCATACGGTAAAGCACTGGCAACTATTGATCATGATGAGAAGCATCAGCTGTATGGTGAACTTCAGCAGATTCTTACAGATCAGGCAGCATCTGTATTTATCGAAGATCCGGCTGACTTTATTGCAGTCAGCAACAAGTATACAGGTTACCAGAGCTATCCGGTTTCCGCAATTGACCTTTCACTTGTCAAACCGGTTCAGTAATCTGAATCATCAATAGAAATTAAATAGAGCACATCGATCAGGTTTCTATAAGCGGAACCTGTCGCGGAGGTCATAATGAAATATTTTATAAAAAAAATCATTACTCTCATTATAACATTGTTATTTATTTCACTTCTGACCTTTACCGCTTTTAGTGTCATACCGGGAGATGCCGCCGTTTCCAAACTGGGAGTGGATGCATCTCCCGAAGCTATTGCAAGGGTCAGAGCAGAGTATGAGTTGGATCAGCCTGTTTTAACCCGTTATGTGCATTGGCTTGGTAAGGCATTACATGGCGATTTTGGTCAATCATACAAATACGATACAATGACAGTGACACAGCTTCTGCAGTCCCGACTGCCGGTCACAATTCTGCTGGCTGTGATGTCGTTTATCATTATCATTGTTGTGTCACTGCCTCTGGGCATGCTGTCAGCACGCTATGCCGGCAAATGGCTGGATGTAGTGATCAATCAGGTGACGCAGATCACAATGGCGATTCCGTCTTTCTTTCTGGGAATTATCCTGACGGTTATTTTTGGTCTGGTGCTTAAGGTGTTTCAGCCAGGAGGTTATGTCAGTATGCAGGAGGACCTGAAAGGATGCATCGAGTACCTGATCCTTCCGGCTGTTGCGGTAGCGCTTCCAAAGATTGCGATGGTTGTGAAGTATCTTCGAAATTCCGTATTAAGCGAAATGAAGAAAGATTATGTCAGAACGGCTTACAGCAAAGGCAATTCCGTCAATCAGGTTTTATATGGCCATGTTCTTCGTAATGCGTTGATACCTGTTATTACATTTGTAGCGATGGTTGTAGCAGAAATTCTTGCCGGAAGTCTTGTCATTGAGCAGGTTTTCAGCATTCCGGGTATGGGTCGTCTGATGATCACATCGATATCAACCCGTGATTATCCGGTTGTTCAGGCAGCGGTATTATATATTACATCCATTGTTGTGATCATCAATTTTCTTGTGGATATTTTATACCAGCTGGCAGACCCGAGAGTACGGACAGCGTAGGAGAGTAGAAGATGAAGAAACATAATTACAGTCTGATTTTCGGTCTGATCCTGACAGGCATTATCCTCGTCATAACGATTATCGGCCAGTTCTGGACGCCGTATGATATTACAGGCATGAACAGCATGGCCAGGAATCAGGCACCAAGCCTGATGCATATTATGGGAACAGATAACTTCGGAAGAGATGTTTTCAGCCGTGTCATGAATGGCTGCGGCACGACATTTTTTGTGGCATTGTCCACAGTTGTCATTGGATGTTTTTTTGGCGTTATCATCGGTGCACTCACCGGATTTTACGGGGGTCTTCTGGATGAGATTGTTATGCGAATCAATGATGTTTTATTATCATTCCCGAGCGTCCTGCTTGTTTTGATCTTTATCAGTTTTATCGGAACCGGCAAGTACAAGATCATCGTGGCCTTGGGTGTGATGTTTATCCCGAGTTTTGCGCGAATTGTGCGAAGCGAAGTGATACGATACAAGTCCCAGGAATTTGTCCGCAGTGCCCAGGTGATGGGAGCGGGCAGTCTGAGAATTATATTTGTACATATTTTGCCGAATACCGTTGTAAGCATGCTGACAGCAGCGGCGATCGGTTTTAACAATGCTGTTCTGGCGGAGGCAAGTATGAGTTATCTCGGACTGGGTGTTCAGCCGCCGGATCCAAGTCTCGGACGTATGCTTTCGGAGGCACAGGCCTATATATTTACAGCACCGTGGTATGCCATTTGGCCGGGTGTTGTCATTGTTCTTATTATTCTCGGCTTCAGTCAGATCAGTGAAGGGCTGAGGGCCATCAGCGATTAGGAGGAACCTATGGATAAGGAATTATTAAAAATCGAGAATTTGACCATTGGTTTTCCAACAAAGAGTGGCATACACACAGTTGTGGATCATGTCAATCTTGAGGTGGGAAAAGGAGAAATCGTCGGAATCGTTGGTGAATCCGGTTCCGGTAAGTCCATGACATCTCTTGCAGTGATGGGACTGCTTAGTGAAGAAGCGCAGGTATCTGAGGGCTCCATTCAGCTGAATGGTCAGGAACTTTTGGGCATGAGCCGTGAGGAGCGCCGCAAGATCCAGGGCAAGAATATGTCGATGGTCTTTCAGGAACCGATGACATCTCTGAATCCGGTCATGAAGATTGGTACTCAGGTGGGAGAAAGCCTGAAACTGCATACAGATTTAGATAAAGAAGCGATTCGCGGACGTGTGATCGAAGCACTGGCCAGTGTCGGCCTCAGAAATCCGGAATTACTGGTGGATCAGTATCCTCATGAAATTTCCGGCGGTATGCGTCAGCGTGTGATGATTGCCATGGCGATTATCAACCATCCGGATCTGATCATTGCGGATGAACCGACGACGGCCCTTGACGTAACTGTACAGGCTCAGATTCTGAATCTGTTGAAGAAAATCCACAGAGATATGGGCAGTTCTATTCTGTTTATTTCCCATGACTTAAACGTCATCAAGGAAGTCTGTCAGAAGGTGGTTGTCATGTACAAAGGGGTGATCGTAGAGCGCGGGGATGCCAAAGAGGTACTGAAGCATCCAAAGCATGAGTATACCCGCAAGCTTGTAGCGTCTATGCCAGATCAGGTACGGAAATCCCAGAATACAAAGAAGCTGCTGGAAGTTCAGGATTTGAATGTTTATTATAAAGAGAATAAGAAGCTGTTTTCAAGTAAGGATAAACGCAAGCATATTATCCATGATATGAGTTTTGATCTTTATGAGGGTGAGATTCTCGGCGTTGTAGGTGAAAGCGGCTGTGGCAAGTCCACATTGGCGAAGACCATTGTCGGACTGAATAGAGAGTATGACGGTAAGCTTGAGATGGATCATCTGAAACCGCAGATGGTCTTTCAGGATCCTTTTAGTTCCCTGAATCCTGCCAGGAAGATTGGTTGGATCCTTGAGGAACCACTGAAGCTGAAAGGCATTAAGGATAAGAAACAGCGTAAAGAGTTGGTGAATCAGATGCTGACAGAGATTGGCCTGGATCCATCTTTTGCGAATCGTTATGCCAGGGAGCTTTCAGGCGGTCAGAGACAGAGAATCAGTATCGGCCTGTCACTGATGCGCGGGGAAAAATTGATCATCGCTGATGAGCCGGTATCCGCTCTTGATGTTACGGTTCAGTCACAGATTCTCAGGTTGCTTCTGAAGTTGCATGATGAGAAGAATCTGACGTATATGTTTATTTCCCACGATTTGAATGTTGTGCATCATATGTGTCACAGAGTGATTGTGATGTATCTTGGAAGAATTGTGGAGATGGCAGATGTGGATGAACTTTATGATCATCCATGTCATCCGTATACAAGAATGCTGTTTGACAGTATTCTGACAGATGAAGAGAAAGAAACGACAGATAGCGTCACAGTGAATGAAATATTACCGGAAACAGTGGATGGAGACGGCGGATGTCCGTTTTACGGCCGCTGTCGCTATGCAGGTGAGAATTGCCTGAGGGAGGTGCCGACATTGACAGATATCGGTACACCGGGGCATCCGCACCTTGTGAGATGTGAAAGGATAGCATATGGAGAGAAATATACGGCTGCTGATTGAATATGATGGCAGCAGATATGATGGATGGCAGCGCCTTGGCAAAGGTCATGGCGTGACCATCCAGGGAAAACTGGAAGATGTTCTCAGCAAGATGACAGGAGAACAGGTAGAATTGATCGGAGCAGGAAGAACAGATGCCGGCGTCCATGCTTATGAACAGGTGGCGAATTTCCATACCAACAGCAATATGAAATGCTGGGAGATGAAGTATTATCTGAATCGATATCTTCCCGGGGATATTGCGGTCAATCGTGTGGACGATGTGCCGGAACGTTTCCACAGCAGGTACAATGCAAAAGCTAAGAAATATCTCTATCGTATTGCCATTGGCGATGTTCCCTGTGTTTTTGACAGAAAGTATACCTGGGACTGTTTCGATAAGCTGGATGTGACTGCAATGAAAAAGGCGGCAGCCCTTCTTGTTGGAGAACATGATTTCAAAGCTTTCTGTTCCAACAAGCGTACAAACAAATCCACTGTTCGTGAGATTTATGATATTGATATTTATGCTGATACGAGAGAACTGCAGATTACAGTTTATGGCAATGGTTTCTTATATAATATGGTAAGAATCATTGTGGGCACCCTAATTGAAGTTGGAAAAGGAGAGCGCCGGCCGGAAGAAATGACAGCTATTTTAGAGAGCAGGGACAGAACAAAAGCCGGAGCAACTGCGGCGGCACAGGGATTGTTCCTTCAGGAAGTGGAATACTGATCATACGGACATCATTGCAAACTGTCTTTATCATATAGAAAAACATCAAAGAGCCCCTGCTATGAATGGGGCTCTTTGATGTCCTTATGATGCGGAGA
>ENA-OPDD01000771-OPDD01000771.1-human-gut-metagenome-genome-assembly--contig:-NODE-771-length-23098-cov-2.877230_pt1 | contig 23098 bp, 23 predicted proteins | sample MGYA00241574_ERZ501499 | MGnify/ENA primary metagenome ERZ501499 (study PRJEB25962, sample SAMEA2042576) | human gut metagenome | biome: human gut; feature: human-associated habitat; material: faeces...
TCCGAGGACGTTCTGAAAAGTAACAACAGGGCGGGCCCGGACGAGAACAACCGACTACAGGTCGATGTGCGATTCCTTGATCGGGAACGGCTCGGCGAAGTGGCACGCGCAGCAGTGGCCCGGGGCAACTTCCTTAAACTCAGGAAGCTTCTCGGAGCAGATGCCCTGCGCGATCGGGCAGCGCGTGTGGAAACGGCAACCGGTCGGCGGATCCAGCGGTGACGGCGGATCGCCGGCGAGGATGATGCGCTTGCGGGTCTTCTGGATATCAGGATCGGGCACCGGCACGGCAGACAGCAGCGACTGCGTGTACGGATGGTGAGGCTCGCTGTAGAGCGTCTTCCAGTCCGAAACCTCGACCATCTTACCCAGGTACATAACGGCAACGCGATCGGAGATGTGCTGCACGACGGAGAGGTCGTGAGCAATGAAGAGATAAGCAGTACCGAACTTATCCTGAAGCTCCTTCAGCAGGTTCAAAACCTGGGCCTGAATGGAAACGTCAAGTGCAGAGACAGGCTCGTCGCAGATGATCAGCTTGGGCTTCAGAGCGAACGCGCGGGCAATGCCGACACGCTGACGCTGACCGCCGGAAAGCTCATGAGCAAAACGGTTTGCATATTCTGCGCTCAAGCCTACCTTGTTGAGCAGGTCTGCAACTCGTTTTGTTTTTTCTTCTTCGCTGAAATGGAAATGGATGTCCATTCCCTCGGAAATAATTTCACCGATTGTCATACGAGGGTCCAAAGATGCATATGGATCCTGGAAAATGATCTGAACATTCTTTTTGAATTCCAGAAGATCCTTGCCTTTGAGGGTGGAAATATCCTTGCCGTCAAAAACAACTTTACCGGATGTTGGCTCGTAGAGCTTAATCATGGTACGACCACAGGTGGTTTTTCCGCAGCCGGACTCGCCTACCAGACCCAGTGTTTCTCCTCGTTTTATGCCGATTGTTACATGGTCTACCGCTTTCAGTGTCTGTTTGCGTCCTGCTTTAAAGAACTTGCACAGGTCGGTAACTTCCAGGATGTTGTCGGCGTTCTGCAGTTTTTCAATTACCTGATCCATTATTTTGCCTCCCTGTCATAGAAGGATTTTACCTTCGGCGCATTTGGATGCTGCAGCCAGCAGGATACGCGATGAGTATCTGTAATGGTGGTTTCCAGTGGATTCTTTTCCTTACAGATCGGCATGCAGTATTCACATCTGGATGCAAACGGACAATGGTTAAGTGGCAGGATCAGATCCGGTGGAGTACCTTTGAGTGCATACAGTTCCTGTTTGGATTCTTTTGCCAGTTTTGGAACAGAGCTCAGCAGTGCCCAGGTGTATGGGTGCTTGGAATCATAGAAGATTTCTCTAGCGGTACCTCTTTCCACAACCTGACCAGCGTACATAACCTGAATGCGGTCTGCAAAGTTTGCAACAACGCCAAGGTCATGGGTTACCAGAATAATTGCGGTGTTCATCTTTTCTTTCAGATCACGCATCAGGTCCATGATCTGTGCCTGAATGGTAACGTCCAGAGCGGTGGTTGGCTCGTCGGCAATCAGGATCTTTGGATTACATGCCAGAGCCATCGCGATCATAACACGCTGACGCATACCACCGGACATTTCGTGCGGATAGCTGTCAATTCTTTTTTCCGGGCTTGGGATGTTTACCATCTTGAGCATTTTGATTGCTTCTTCCCTTGCCTGTTTTTTGTCCAGATGACGGTGAATGCGCAGGCTCTCCATGATCTGTTTACCAACAGTCATGGTTGGGTTGAGGGAAGTCATTGGGTCCTGGAAAATCATGCTGACTTCGTCGCCGCGGAACTCACACAGTTCTTTCTTATTTAAAGAGAGAACGTCTTTACCGTCGCAGGTAATCTTGGAACCTTCCTTGATTACTGCAAACGGAGGTTTGAGCAGACGAAGGATGGATTTTGCGGTTACGGTTTTGCCGCAGCCGGACTCGCCTACAAATGCGAGGGTTTCACCGCGGTTTAATTCGAAGCTGACACCGCGAACAGCTTTAACCTCTCCTGCGTAGGTATTAAAGGACACGCTGAGGTCTTTTACTTCTAAGATCTTATCGTTTGCCATTTGTATCCTCCTCCTACTTTCTCAGTTTCGGGTCAAGTGCGTCACGCAGGCCATCACCCAACAGGGTAAAGGAGAGCATGGTGAGCGCGATCATAATCGATGGGAAGAACAGCTGATATGGATAGAACATGAAGTTCTGCTGTGCTGCGGAAGCCAGAGCACCCCAGCTGGTATCCGGTGGCTGAATACCCAGACCGATGTAGCTCAAGAAGGCCTCGGAGAAGATGTAGCCTGGGATATCGAAGGTGATTGCTACGATGATAATACCAATGGTGTTTGGAATCATGTGGCGCATGATGGTTTTAAATGGAGATACACCCAGAGCATTTGCAGCCAGAACGTACTCCTGAGATTTTAACTGGAGCATCTGTCCGCGAACCAGACGGGCAATACCACACCAACCGGTCAGGGTCAGTGCCAGCATCATGGTGCCCATGCTCTTGGAATCGGTTACAACCGAGATCAGAATAACGATAATCAGATAAGGAATGCTCAGCAATACCTCTACGATACGCATCATGATATCGTCAACGATGCCGCCAAAATAGGAAGCGATACCGCCGTAGATACTACCGACAACGCTGGCTACAACTGCACCAACGATACCGATTGCCAGAGAAACTCGACCAGCCTGCCATACACGTGCAAACAGGTCACGACCCAGGGAGTCAGTACCAAACCAGTGCTGTGCATTAGGAGTCTGGTTGATTGCAGAAGTATCCATCTGTTCAAAATTATATCCGGAGATTGCAGGGCCAAAGATTACCATGATAACCATAAGAACAAGGATAATCAAAGCAACCAGAGCAATCTTGTTTTCTCTAAATCTTCTCCACGCGTCTGCCCAATAGCCAACCTTTGGACGAGCAATAATGTCGCCGGAGAAATCGTCGGTTCCAATAATCTGGAACTTTTCTGCTGGAATGTCTTCCCATTCTGTCGCAGATGTCACTTTATTTTCTTCTGTAGACATATGTTCTCCTCCTTAAATTATTTTACGCGGATACGTGGGTCAAGGATTGTGTAAGCGATATCGATGAGCAGCTGTGCTACAACAAACAGTGCTGCTGCAAAGATGGTGGTACCAATAATCATGGTGTAGTCACGGTCATTGATCGAAGATACATAGTAGAAACCAAGACCAGGGATACCAAACATTTTTTCGATAACGAAGGAACCTGTAAAGATACCGGAAATCTGTCCACCCAGAATGGTGATACATGGCAGGAATGCGTTTTTCAAAACGTGGTCCTTAATGATATGGAAAACACTAACACCTTTTGCCTCAGCAGTCAGGATGTAATCCTGTCCCATAACTTCCAGCATGTTGGATTTTAAGTAACGTGCATAGGTTGCAATGGTACCAAAACACATTGCGATAACCGGCAGAACCAGGTTCTTCGGTTTGCCCCATCCGGTGGTTGGAAGGATCATCCATTTAACGGTAAACAGATACTGGAGCAACGATGCCATAACGAATACTGGGATGGTGATACCCAAAATCGCAATGAACATAACCAGATAGTCCGGCCATTTGTTTTTGTTAAGTGCTGCGACAATACCCAAAGTAACACCGATTGCTACACCGAATACCAGAGCCAAACCACCGGTTACACCGGAAACTTTGGAGTTTGTAAGCAGTGTTTCGGTAATGCTCTTACCTGGATATTTGAGCGACTCACCCAGATCACCTTTTGTGATCAGGTTTTTCATAAAGATTGTATATTGTTCGGTCAGTGGTTTATCCAAACCGTATTTTGCGTAGTAGTTTGCTTTTGCCTGTTCCGGCAGCTTGTTCGCCATCGCACCCAGAGGATCACCTGGGATCGAGTGCATCATGAAGAAGGTTGCTGTTGCAATGATAAACAGTGTGATCAGCATGTAGCCAATTCGTTTGAGCACATACTTAAGCATACTTTTCCCCCTTATCCTCTTCTATTTCTTACACTTCTGATTCTTACATTTTTGATAAAGGAACAGGCAGCCAAAACCGGCTGCCTGTCCGCGCTTCGCTTGTAAAAGAAAGCCTTACTTCGTTATGAAATTAAATTATGCGTTGCGTCCGCTTACATAAGCGTATTTCAGACCGGTAGAAGTAAATGGCATTGTGTTGCTGTTCTTGATGTAGTTGTAACGGAAGGTGTTAGCAGCTTCGTTAACAACTGGGCAGAGAGGGCCTTCCTCGAAGAGGATTGTTTCTGCCTGTTTGTACAGTTCCAGACGTTTTGCATCGTCCATCTCTACTGCAGCCTGATCCAGCAGTGCATCATATTCTTCATTTACCCAACCAGTGTTGATGTTACCGGAAGTGGAGTACATAACAGCCAGCATGGAGTATGGATCGTTGTAGTCGATACCCCAGGACATGTAACCCATCTGGTAGTCACCGGAGTTAACTTTGGACTGGAAGGTTCCCCATTCATTGAAGTCCAGAACAACGTTTACGCCCAGAACGTTTTTGAATGTCTGCTGATAGTATTCGCCGTAGTTCTTCATCCACTGGTCAACACCACCGAGGCTGAAGGTTACTTCCAGAGTGGAAGGATCGGAACCAAGACCGAGTTCTTCCATACCTTTGAGGAGCAGTTCTTTTGGATCTTCGGAACCAACCATAGCTTTCAGAGGTTCTTCAACTTTTTCTCTGTAGATACCCTGATCGCCAACGGAAACGCCATCCGGTACCCAACCGTATGCTGGAGACATGGTACCATGATAGATGGTTTCAACGATGTCTTCACGGTCCAGAGCAAGGGTGAATGCGTTACGGATGTTTGCATTCTGGAACAGTTCGTCTTTGGTGTTGTAGAAGTTAAAACGTACTGCTGGAGAAGTGTAGTGGATATAATCTACATTTTCCATAGCTTCAAATTTCTGCATCCATTCTGGAGTACCGCAGCCACAGGAGTCGATGGAACCGTTTGTGAAGGAGTTGAAGATGGTGTTCTCATCGTTCATGATCTTGTAGTTGATGGTCTGCAGGTTTACATTTTCTGCATCCCAGTACTGATCGTTTTTAACGAGGATCAGTTCAGAGTTGTGGGTCCAGGTTTCGAGTTTGAATGGACCATTGTATACCATGTTGGAAGCTTCTGCACCATAGCTTTCACCGTACTGTTCTACGATATCCTGACGCTGTGGCATCATAACACGGGTATCGGTCAGAGCCAGGAAGTATGGGGTTGGGCTTTCCAGAGTAAATTCGATTGTTTTGTCATCAATTGCTTTTACGCCCAGTTCGGAAGGATCCATCTCGCCTGCCAGAACTGCGTTTGCATTTTTAACACAGGTCAGCAGCCAGGAGTTTGGAGAACCGGTTTCTGGTGTCAGAACACGGGTAATTGCGTAAACATAGTCGTTTGCTGTTACAGGCTGTCCATCGCTCCATTTGTTGTCGCGCAGATGGAAGGTCCAAACAGTACCGTCTTCGTTGGATTCCCAAGACTCAGCAGCAGCGCCTTCACGAACGTTCTCGCCGTCTTTTTCAGCCAGTCTGGTCAGTGGTTCCATAGCATTGGTCAGAATGCTGGAGCTGTAAGAATCATTACCTGTTACGCTGTCCAGGGTGGTTGGCTCACTGCTCAGATAACCATTAAAGTACTGTTCTGCATCCAGAACATTACCATCGATGGTTTTCTGTTCACCAGTAGATTCAGCAGTTGTTGTTTCTTCGCCGCCGCAAGCTGCCATGGAAAGCATCATTGCGCCTGCCATCATAACTGCCAGGATTTTCTTCAGTTTCATGATAATTTCTCCTTTCGGGCTTATCAAACTCTCTATTATTTCGACACGTTTCCTCGTATTTACAAAGACTCGTGTGATTGACAATGAAAATTGGGATTATGATAATCCCAAAAGCAAAACAGGATATCCTGTTTATAAATACAAATCAGCGTTGATTGCTAAAACGGATGCTAACGATTCCTGATCTGATTTTTTCACTATACTCTCGGCTGTGGTGCTTCCTGCTCCCACATCATAGTGTCTTTTCAGCTCGTCCACCATCGCTTCCGCATCACCCTGTTCATAACAGGTAAACAAATCGAGATGTCTTTGATAGCTGTCCTTGACACTCTGTTTGTCGATTGCACAAAAAATCGCAAAATTATTGACATTCATACTTTTCCAGACATGTTCAATCTTTCGAAATCCCGTCTGTTCAATAATGCGGCTGTGGAAATAATTGTCCTCCTGCGCCAGCTGATACAGGTCATCTTCCAGAGCTTTCATCCGCTCCAAACTCTCTCTCATCTGTTGCAGGCTTTCAGCAGAAAAGTTTCCTTTGTTCAACCTCACTGCCAGTATTTCCAGTGTGGCACGCAGCAGGCACACTTCATAGATATCCTGCTCTGTCACCGCAGCGACCGAACAACCTACATTCCGTTCATATCGAACCAGGCCTTCCTGTTCGATCTGCCTGAGTGCTTCCCGAACCGGTCCGCGACTGACACCAAACAATTCTGCGATCTCGTTTTCCTTCATCCGATCCCCCGGCTTAAATTCGCCTTCCAGAATCTTTTGACGGATTTCATCCACGACTTCCTGCCGCAAAGTTTTATAGTTCAGTTTTGGCATACCTTGTTAATCTCCCTTAGCTTTGCAGGTTGTGTGTATGTAGATTACAGTATTTTGAAGATTGTATACAATCTTATGTCCTGTATTGTATCATAGTTCTTTATCAATTGCAACAAAGTCGCTAACATTTTGTTAATGTTATACTCTTTTTATTCTTGCATTATATACAAAATACATAATAAATTCTTATTTTTCACAGTTATTTAAAAATTCTCGTTGTTTTTCACAACAATCTTCCCGTCCTTATTTTGTACTATATACAAAAGAGAACAGACCGCAACGGTCTGTTCTCTTCTTAAAATTCCATATTAATCTTATAAGGAAAATCCTGCGCAGAAATCTTGTGTTCTCTCAAATAACCATTAATTGTTTCCATATAATGTTCCATTAATGTCGAGCAAATCAGGCTGACATCCCCTGTTTTGAGCGCATCAAAAACCTTTTGATGGATCTTGCGCTGATTGTGAATGACATACTCACTTTTACCAGCTCCCCGATAAAAGACAATGGTATTTCCCCCAGACATACTGTTCCACAAAGTATACAGCCTGGTCAATTTGGACTCTTTTATAATGCATTCATGAAATTCATTGTCGTTTTCAATCGCTTCATCAAAGTGTTCCAGATCTTCGATGGAGTCCATTCGATTCAAAATCTCCTCCATCCGCTTAAGCGTTTGTTGAGAAAAATGTCCTTCACACATTTTTACCGATAAAATTTCCAGATTTGCCCGCAACAAATAAACTTCATACACATCCTGAGCGGTAAAATCCTTCACCGAACAACCTACATGAGAAGTATATTCCACTAAACCTTCCTGTTCAATCTGACGCAGAGCTTCCCGAACCGGCCCACGGCTGACTCCCAGTTCTTCTGCCATTTCTTGCTCCACAATCTTGGTTCCAGGCTTAAGCTCTCCTGTTAAAAGCTTCATTCTTATTGCCTGAGTGACTTGTTCTCGCAGGGTCTGGCGCATTATCTTCGCCATGTTTTTATTTCCCTCCCAGCTGCAAAAATAGATTCTTTTCATTCCTGAAAAGATAAGCAGACATTTTTACGATATCATAATGCTACCTTCTTTGCAATCCAAAAAATGTTTTTTCTACGAAATTCATCACTTTTATCCTTTGACATCTGTTTATTTTTGCTTTTTTCACCGATTTTAACGAAATTTATTTTTTGATTCTTTCTCTTGACATTTCAAGGTTGCTCTGGTATTATTGTATTAAGCACTTAATACAATAATGAAAGGAGGCGGGAATATGACCTGGTCCTTTGACGACAACCTTCCCATTTATCTGCAAATTATCCGCATCTTAAAATATGAGCTTGCACGAGGAAAATACCAACCCGGTGAAAAGCTCCCTGCTGTACGAGAGCTTGCCATGACAGCCGGAGTCAATCCAAACACTATGCAAAAAGCACTCGCCGAACTGGAACGGGATGGGTTAGTAAAAAGTCAGCGAACTGCTGGACGTTTTGTCACTGATGATAAGGAGAAGATTATGGAAGTCGCAAAAACACTTGCTTATGATGAGATTGCCCGAATGGTAGAAAATATTTCTTCTCTTGGATATCGCAAAGAAGAAATCCCGCAATTAATTGAAAAGTATCTGGACGAACATTAATTTTATTGTTTTCCCGGGAAATATTTCGACCTTTCTCTCCCATTTATGCAAAACCATTTCCCAGGAAATAGCTTGTTATCCATCATTCCTATATAAAACAAGGAAGGAGTCTGTGTAATGAATCAAAACACTGAACTGATGCAGGGCGGTTCTATAATGGAACTTCCTGTGCTGGAGATAAAAAACGTTCATAAAAAATATCTGTCCCACTCCGTTTTGGAAGGAGTAGGCTTTTCCATTCCAAGAGGAAAGATTGTTGGTTTGCTGGGACCAAACGGATGTGGAAAAACCACCATCCTGAAACTGATATCCGGTCTGCTGCAACTGGATGAGGGTGAAATCCGAATCAATGGAATCTGTCCGGGTCAACAAACAAAATCCATGATTTCCTATCTGCCGGAGCGCAGCTATCTGAATGATTGGATGAAAATTTCTGATATTTTAAATCTCTTTTCTGATTTTTATGCGGATTTTGACCGTGAGCGTGCAGAGCAGATGCTGACCGACCTCAAAATCAGCAAAGAGGAAAAGCTTAAAACCATGAGTAAAGGAACCAAAGAAAAGGTTCAGCTGATTCTGGTTATGTCCCGTCGCGCTTCCCTTTACCTGCTGGATGAGCCAATTGGCGGTGTAGACCCTGCTACCAGAGAATACATTCTCCATACTATCTTAAAAAACTTTGATGAAAACTCTTCTATTTTAATTACCACACATCTGATTCAGGATGTAGAAACCATTTTTGATCAGGTTCTGTTTTTGAATCAGGGCAAAATCGTGATCGACGGTGAAGTCGATGAAATCCGTGAAAAATACGGAAAATCCATCGACGGATTGTTCCGGGAGGTATTTCGATGCTAAGAAAAATGCTTAAATATGATATTCAGGCAATGTCCAAAACTTTCATTCCCTTTTTCATTGCGATTTTAGTAATTTCTGTTTTTAGTGCTCTTTCCATGCATCTGGAGTGGCTGATTGGCATCTTTGGAGGAGCCACCATTCTCTTCGGTCTCGGTATTGCTCTTTTCGTCACTAGCCTGGTTTTGATTATCACCCAGTTTTATAAAAACGTACTGGGTGACCAGGGATACCTGACCAACACCCTGCCTGTGAGTGTAGATACCATCATTCTTTCCAAACTTTTTTCTGCTATTTTCTGGTTGATCTCAAGCGGCATTGTTGCCATCCTTGCTTTTCTGATTATCTTAATGGGATCGATGGATAACGTTGGTGATTTCTTTACCAGTGTTGCTGTGGTTTTACAGTCCGCATTCGATTTCATCTCCACACCAGAATATTTTAAAGATGCTTTGTTGATTATCCTTTTGCTTATACTACTGTTTATCTTTGCAGTTTTACTGATTGCAAACGAAATTCTTCACTTCTATTGTGCTATGTCCTGCTCTCAGATTTATCCATTTACCAAAAATAGAATTGCTGGTTCCTTTATTGCCTACCTGCTGATCAACATTCCCCTTTCTATTTTAACTGCAGTTCTTTTTTCTGCAGTTGGGTTTACAGGAACAAGTTTTGAATGGATTCAAAATTTATCCGGATACTCCATGATGTTTATCGCTATCCTGTCGGTCAGCCTGGTAATCCTGTTTCTCAATATTCTACTTTATGTTCCAATTCGTTATATCCTCAAAAACAAGTTAAATCTCGAATAACTTCATCCATAAAGAAAGCGTCTGACCAAATGGTCAGGCGTCTTTCTTTGCCTCTTGACTTTTTCATTTTTTATTTATTTTGCCTTTTATTTTAAAAAAATATTGGTCATTATTTCCATGTTATAATCCTTTCTTTTGTCTTTCTTTTTGCAAAATAGGCATATTCTTTATTCTTTCTGTCACTTTTATCAATCAAAAATCACATTAAAATCCACAGCTAATTCTTTTTTTTAGGTAAGTTCACGTTTTTTTTAGAAAAAAACAACAAATTATACATTAGCTCTTGAATGTTTTTCCTATTGAAGTATAATTGTTGAACAAATAGATTCTTGTATTGGGAGGTTTTTCTATGTCATATCATTATCTTATCGACATTGCGTTGATTCTTCTGACAACAAAAGTTTTTGGAATGATCACCAAGAGACTGCAAATGCCGCAGGTTGTGGGTGCGTTGATTGCAGGTCTTGTCATGGGTCCAGCAATGCTCAATATTATTCACAGTACCGAGTTTTTGTCTCAGGTTTCGGAGCTGGGCGTTATCGTTATGATGTTTACCGCAGGTCTGGGAACCAGCCTGAATGACTTGAAACAGACTGGAAAAGCAGGTTTTCTGGTTGCACTGTGCGGTGTTATCGTACCTTTAATTGGCGGTACCATCCTTTCCCTCTTCTTCAATACATCCACCGATCCAAACGCATTCATGCAGAACGTATTTATCGGTGTTGTTCTGACCGCAACTTCTGTTTCCATCACTGTTGAAGCGCTCAAAGAAATGGGAAAACTCAACACCGTTGTTGGTAACACCATTCTTGCAGCAGCTCTGATCGACGACGTTCTCGGTTTGATTGCTCTGACCATCGTTACCAGCATCGGCGGTTCGGCAGATGCAAACCTTCTGGTTGTCCTGCTCAAAATCGTTGCATTCTTTGTTCTGGTCGTTGTTGTTGGCATTGTGGTTAAAAAAGCAATGGATTGGTACATTGCAAACGTTCATTCCACCGACCTGCAGCGTTATCCTATCTTTGCCTTCATCCTGTGCCTGATTCTTTCCTTCTGTGCAGAGGAATTCTTCGGTGTTGCCGATATCACCGGTGCATTTGCAGCTGGTCTTATCATCTCCACCACCTCCAAAGCAAAGTATATCGAGCTCAAATTTGCTCCTCTTTCTTACCTGCTTCTGACTCCAATCTTCTTTGCAAGCATTGGTCTGAAGGTAGAACTGCCTGAAATGAATGCTACCATCGTAATCTTCTCGATTCTGTTGGTTGTTGTTGCTGTCCTGACCAAATGGATCGGTTGTGGACTGGGTGCAAAACTGTGTGGTCTGAAAGGTCATCAGTGTGAACAGATCGGTGTCGGCATGGTTTGCCGTGGTGAGGTTGCCCTGATCGTTGCAGACAAAGGTGCTGCTCTTGGACTGATGCCGGAAGTATTCTTTGGTCCTGTCATCATCATGGTTGTTGCAACCACGATTCTGACCCCAATCCTTCTCAAATTTGCTTACCGCAAGAGCGATGCTTACGAAGATATGCAGGAAAGCTCTCTGGTCGACCGTTACGACGAAGTCGAACAGCTCGATTACATTGGCGAGAGCCTGATCCGTGCTAACGAGCATATGATGAAAAAAGGTAAAAAAGCCGAAAAAGCTGCTTCTGAAATAAAGAAGTAACATAATATAAAACCCAAAAGAGGGGTTCGATCTGATGATCGAACCCCTCTTTTTTTCTATATTTTGCTTATACTACCTGGAACAAATAGAACTTCAGATAGTTTGTCTCCTCCACATTCCACAGAATCGGATGGTCTGGAGATTGCTGTCTTGCTTCAATCTGACGCAGGGAAACTCCCGCATCTGCTGCTGCCTGGTGCAGCATCTTGACAAACAGCTGCTCGGTCATAAAATGAGAGCAGGAACAGGTCGCAAGATATCCCCCACGAGGCAAAAGACGCATCGCACGTAGATTGATTTCCTTATATCCACGCATTGCACTTTCTACTGTCTGTCTGGACTTGGTAAACGCCGGCGGGTCAAGAATGATAAAATCAAACTTACCATATCGGTTGATCATTTCTCCCTCAGAAAGTTTCGGAAGCAGGTCAAACACGTTGGCTGCCAGATACTCTACCTTTCCATCCAGCCCATTTGCCTTTGCGTTTTTCTGCGCCATCTCCACAGCCGACTCAGAAATATCCACACTCAGCACATACTCTGCGCCGCCCTTCGCTGCGTTCAGGCCAAAGGAACCTGTGTGGGTAAAGCAATCAAGCACCCGTTTGCCTCGGCTTAATTTTGCGACCGCAAGGCGGTTGTATTTCTGGTCCAGGAAGAATCCGGTTTTCTGTCCATTCTCAAAATCGACCGCATAGGTGATTCCATTTTCAGTAATAGTTGTCTCGGTAGAATCTGGAATTGGATATCCTTCCAGCGGAAAAAAGCCTTTATACTGTTCCATTCCCTCCAGCTCTCGGATTGCCACATCGTTGCGCTCATAGATTCCGCGAATCGGCTGGTTGTCCTGTGCAAAAATCTTTGCCAACAGTTCAAACAGCATCTTTTTGCGTTTTTCGATACCCAAGGACAGAACCTGTGCCACCAGGATGTCGCCAAAGCGGTCTACGGTCAGTCCTGGAAAACTGTCTGCTTCCCCAAAAATCAGGCGACAGTTGGAAAAATCGTCTCCCATAACAGTTTTACGGTAATCAATCGCATGACGAAGACGTCTCTCAAAAAACGCTTCATCAAATTTATCGTTCGCATTGCGGGAAATCAGACGAACACGGATTTTACTGTTTTCGTTTGCGAATCCGGTTCCCAAATAGCTTCCCTTCTGGCTGACAACATCTACCAGCTCTCCATTTTCAAATGGCTGTGCTTCGGTAATCTCATTAAAATAAACCCACGGATGTCCTTTGATAATGGCGTGTTCTGCCTTTTTGCTGACCTTTACCTGCGGGTATTCCCTTGCCTGTTTCATCTGCGTCCTCCTTATCAAACACTTTTCTTCTGCTGATTATTTTATCAGATCTTTTGGCTCTTTTAAAGGGAATCCATTAAAATTTGTGTCGATAAAAGAATTTCCCTGTATATTTCCTGGGAAATTTTCTTTTCCTTTCCGATTAGACTTCCAAAAAATTTTAAGATTTCTTTGAATCTATGCTCTTTTCTTCATAAAATATCTATATTTTTCCCCTGTTCTTATTTAAAAAATCAGGCTACAATAAAAAAGAAGCGCTCAAAAAGGACGATTTTTTGCCCTAAAATGGCATGATTTCTATGTCAATTCTGTAATAAATCTTGAATCTGAGCGCATAAACGCTTATAATAAGTAATGCTATTGTAAAAAAGATGTTGTAACTTTTTAAATTGGGAAAGGAGCGGATGTCCGGTGTCGAATCCGGAAAACAGTAAGAACAATAAAAAATCTGCTTCCGGTCTTCCTGAAAGTTTTTCCGCATTGATTTCTTTGCTTTATGCCGTATGTTATCTCGTTGGCGCGAGAATTATTCGATATTACCGCCGCTTAAGGCGTATCGTCAGATTAAATTGCCTTCATATTAAATGGGCAGTTCGGCGTTTTTATTTTGATCTCAAGGAACAACGTTCAGCCGCAGCTCCATCGAAGGGGTATTGGAAACGGGAATGGAAAAAAGCCTTCTCGCAAACCCGCGATGCACTGCATGACTGGAACAAACATCGCAAGCAGCCTGATTCGGGGCTGCATCTTGATGAACTGCTGAAAGCCTTTTTCCCGTCGCTGCGCAAACTTGCCGGCACGGTCAATTATATTCTCCCTGTTGCAGGGATGATCGTTCTGATCTCCACCATCCACCATTTTTCTACTCTGACCTTTGGTCTTCGTGTCCAGTACAACGGAGAACACATCGGTTATATCCTCTCGGAATCTGACTTCTCTGAAGCAGAAGCTAAGGTAAAGGAACGTATCGTCAATGAGGCATATCTTCCACCAGAAGACAGTGTCCCGATCTATTCTTTGGAAGTGGTTGAGGAAGACCAGATTTCCGATCAAAGCATTTTGATTAACAACATTATCCGTGCTTCCGGCAACGAAATCGAAGAAGCTGCCGGTCTTTACGTAGACGATGAATTTATCGGCGCAGTAAAAGATGGTGACACCCTCCTGCTCAGTTTGAAAGCCCGCAAAGAAGGAACCTACCAGCCGGGTATGACTGAAGAGGAGTTAGAAAAACTGTTTGCACCAGCAGAAGAGACAAGCACTGAGGAAGAATCTTCCTCCGAGGAAGCAACCCCTTCCGATCAAACAGAATCTTCTGAATCTTCTCAGCCAGAACAGGAAGAGACTCCTGCTGCAGAAGAAACACCAGCTGCTGAGGAATCTGCTGCACAGACCTATACCATTCAGGAAGGCGACACCCCTTGGGATATTGCCAATAAGTTTGACCTTTCTGTTGATGAGCTGATTGCATTAAATCCTGAGGTCAGCCAGACCATGCTGGTTGGTGAAACTCTGGTCGTTTCGGCGGGAAGCTCTTCTGCAAGTACTTCTTCCGAAAACACCTCTTCTGATTCTCAGCCAGAACAGACTGAAGAAACAGACGAACCGGAATCGACTTCCAGCACTGCCCAGACAGAACAGACCTATACCGTACAGGAAGGTGATACCCCTTGGGATATTGCCAACAAGTTTGATCTTTCTGTCGATGAGTTAATTGAGTTAAACCCAAGCATCACCGATTCCATGCTGATCGGCGATACTCTTATCATTAAAGCTGGAACTTCTTCGACCTCTTCGGAAACATCTGCAGAGGAAGAAACCGAAACCAGCTCCGAGTCCACCGACTCTGAAACCACTGCGGAAGAACCTGCTTCGGAAGAGCAGACACAGTCTTCCACCACAACTTCCAAAACAAGCCCGCTTCCTCCAATTACTGAGGAAGGCGTTACTTTGGACAGTGAGGTTGTCAGCTTTGTACAGGATATCCGCGTAGAAAAAGGATTATATCCAGTTTCCTCTGTGGAATCTTTAGACAGCATCAATGCCAAACTGGACACCGTTGTCGAAGGCGAGCAGACCTACACCATTCAGGAAGGCGATACTACCTGGGATATTGCCAACAAGTTTGACATCCCAACCGAAACACTTCTGAACCTGAATCCAGAGGTCAGCCAGTCCATGCTGGTCGGCGAAACCTTTGTAATCTCGCAGGAACAGCCATTCTTGCAGACCAAGGTTGTCCGCACCGTTACTCAGGAGCAGGAAATCCAGTTCACCACCGAAACCGAGGTGGACCAGAACAAGGAATCCAGCTATGAAAAGGTAGTTCAGGAAGGCAAGAACGGCTTGAAAGAGGTTACCACCGAAATTACCTATATCGATGGATATGAAACCGAACGAACTGTTACCGCAGAAACCACTCTGGTGGAACCTGTTACTGCAAAGGTTGTTGTCGGTTCTCTTAAGAGCTCGTCCTCTTCTCCATATAATTTCAATGGCTCTGGTACCAACTCTACTCAGAGCAATGTCGGCGGTTATATCTGGCCGGTTGATGGCGGTTATATTTCCTGCCCAATCTGGGGTTATAGCGGTCATACTGGTACTGATATTGCAGCTCCTGCTGGAACTACCATCTGGGCTGCAAAAGCCGGAACAGTCGCTTATGCTGGCTGGTCCAACGGTTATGGATACAACGTTCTGATCAACCATGCTGATGGTACCAAGACCCGATATGCACACTGCAGCAGCCTTGCTGTTTATGCAGGTCAGCAGGTATCACAGGGACAGGTTATCGGCTATGTCGGCCGTACCGGATGGGCAACCGGAAACCACTGCCACTTTGAAATTATCAGTGGTGGTTCTTATCTGGATGCACGAAACTATATCGGATAACATTTCTAAAAATAAACAGGATGGATGCAAATGCATCCATCCTGTTTTTGTATATTCCCCTGCATTTTGTACATCCTCTTTTAATGTATAAAGGAGGAATTCATTTGCAGATTAAATCGTTATCCTGGCAGACACGCCGCAAGCTGCGCTGGTTTTGGGAAAGTTTTTTTGTCAGCGCCATGTTCTTACTCTTTTTGACTGCATTTTTTTATGTGGCATCCGGACAGGAAAGCTCCATTCAGCAGCCAGTTCTTTCGGTGAGTATCTCATCTTCAGAAAAAGTCTCTCAAGAAAAGGAAAAACGCCCGAATCAAGATCCGGACGTTTTCTCTATGAGTTTCCTTGGATGGAATTGGAAGATTTCTGCTTCTGAGTTTCTGGAAATCTCTGACAAGGCTTCCAGAATATATCATAACTATGGTATTTTAATTCCTGCCAGATACCGCGCTCCTGCAGAAGGTCTCTGGCTTTTGTGGCAGATTGCTTCCTAATTAGAAGGATTTTTTGCTGACAATTTTAATGGAAATATGGATAGACACCATAACCATCAGTACAATCAGAACAATCAATGCTGCCAGCATCAAAGCCAACATTCCGCCTGTCGGGATCATTCCTGCCTCGGATAGAGCTATAGTAACGCCCATCATAACACCGAACGGAATCAGCATCGTCAGGAGATAAAGCATTCTGCCTTTTTGCATCCCAAACTTATATGCAATTGGGATAATGACCGCGGTGGTGTATCCCTGCATACACAGGGATACCAGCAGCATGAGTCCGCACCGAGCAGCTCCACCCAGAATCAGGGTGTAAATCGAAGAAATACCCAGCAGTATCAGGGAAGTGATACCAAAAGCTGCATATCTTGCCAGCACGATCTGTTTATGGGTCACCGGTAGAATACTCCTGTACTGGTCCCAGTGATAATATTCATCGTAGGTAAAGAGGTTAAACAGGTAACTGATTCCCATTACACAGATGATTATCGCTCCAGTTTCCGGCTGACCCATAAATCCCCAGATTCCTGCAAAGGCAAAAAATACAAATAGAATACTCTTGAGCAGCTTTCTCATCGAAAGAAAATCATTTAAAATAAGCCCCTTCATAAAGACCCTTCTTTCTGGCTTGTTACTACTTGTCCGAACACAGCATCAGCATCAACTCATCCAGATTGATCGGGTCAACCAGAATTTCCGGATACTGCCGGCTGAATTCCACCCTATCGCTGACGAGTGCTTCGCTGTCATATTTTCCATGCTTCTTTTTCAGGACAAACTGGCTGTCAATAGCATCAATGGTCGCTTTATCTGCTTTTGCAATGCCGTATCCATAGATGATATTATCCTTGTTCTCACACAGCATCAGTTTTCCCTGATGGATAAAGGTGATGTAGTCCGCCACCTTTTCCAGATCGCTTGTGATATGGGAAGAAACCAGCACCGAATGCTCACCGTCTGAGATAAAATCGAGGAAAATATCCAGAATCTCTGCACGGACCACCGGGTCCAATCCACTGGTCGGTTCATCCAGAATGAGCAGCTTTGCGTTGTGGCTCAATGCCACCGCAAGGGAGAGCTTCATCTTCATGCCGCGGGAAAAATCTTTGAGTTCCTTTTTGTCCGGCAGGGCAAACTTTTGAAGATACTCCTCATATTGTTTTTGATCCCAGTTTTGATAGATTCCCTTCATGATTCTGCCCAGATGGGAAACAAAGAGAGTCTGGGCAAAGGGAAGCTCATCGAAAACAACGCCGATGTCCTCCCTGTCTTTTGCGCTGCATCCTGCATGCCCAAAGACGGAAATACTTCCGCTGTCCGGTGAGGTCATCCCAAGAATCAGTTTCATAGTGGTGGATTTGCCCGCACCATTTTCTCCGATCAGACCCATAATCGCCCCCTTTGGCAGGGAGAACGAAACGTCCGAAAGAGAAAACTGCGGATAACTTTTGCAAAGATGATTAACTGTAAGAATCATATCTTCCATACTCCTGACCCCTTTTCTTCGATTTATTCCTCATACAAAAGGGAAAGCATCTCCTTAAGTTCCTCCAGATCAATCGAAGCTACTTTTGCCTGATCGACTGCACATTGCAGCGCTCCTTCTACCTTTTTGCGCTGTTCCTCCCGCATGAGTTCCAGATTCTTTGGTGCCACAAAGCACCCTTTTCCTGCTACCGTTACGACAAAACCGTCCCGCTCCAGATCTTCATATGCTCGTTTGGTGGTAATCACGCTGATGCGCAGGTCTTTTGCCAGTGCCCGCATGGAAGGAAGCGCTTCCCCTTCCTGCAGTTCTCCGTTCAAGATACTGTTCTTGATCTGCGCGGTGATCTGTTCATAAATCGGTTTGCCGCTGGAATTGCTGATTATCAGATTCAAAAAATCACCGTTCCTTGCTATCCGTATATACTGTATATATCGTATATATACAGTATCACACTATTTTGCCGCTGTCAATAGGTTTTTGCGCACTTTTGTAGAAAAATTCATCTTTGGGTGGTATACTGGAAATCAAGGCATTTCATGCAGAAACCGCACTACAGAGCAACATCTTCTCATTATTTACTCTAAACGAAAGCCATCCCCTTTTTTGGGAGAATGACGCCTTGCGGCATTCTCGAGGGGATGGGATACAAACTCAATTTTTTCGACAAACTAAAACCATCCCCTGGAGGTACCTATGAAACGTATTATCAGTGACAAACCCTATCTGATTTTGCAGCTGCTTTCTATTGTTGCTATCTTCGCCTACTTATTCTTTACTACCGGATATCAGCATCAGGTTGTATTTGGCTGCTGGATTGCTTCTTTGCTGCTCCTGATCGCAACCTCAATCTACTGCATCGTCAAAAAGAGATGGATTCTCACTTCGGTGAACCTGTCCCTGCTGATTCTTTGCTTTTTAAGTCTGATGATTCTGCCTTACAGTGCATAGAAGGAGGGAACCTTCATGTCCGACATCAAACGAATTGAATCTCTTGAAGAATATCCCTGTGCTGATCCTCAATATGTAAGTCGACACACCGCATTTTTGGTCGACCAAGCCATCGTATATTTTGAAATTTTAAATCCAGAACAGGCCATTATCCACTGTGATAAAAAGATTTTGGAAAACTCTGCTTTGCTAGAAGAGGTTATCCAAGAATTTCGTTTTTACAGTTACCATATTACTCAATTTCTCAACGAGCAGCATCAGTTGGTTAAAAAATTCCCCTCTGTAGAGCTTACATTAGTAGAAATTAATGATTTACAGCCCTCTCAATTTTATGTCAACCAAGAAAAAATTCTACAGTGTTCCGGCTGGATAGAAAATCTTCATCATCTTATTATTCCTGTACATCCTAATACCAATTTTATTTGTGATGGACATACTCGCCTATACGCCGCTCTACAAAAAGGTTTCCGTAAATGTTACATTTATACTGCTGAGGAAAGCGGCGACTATCTTCTGGACTTTGTTAAAATGGCAAGGGAACGAAATATTTTTCATGTCGCTGACCTGCAGCCACTTTCTGATTCGGAATACAAGACCCTTTGGTGGCAGTTCTGTGATGATTATTTTGCGCACAAAAACTAAAAACAGGGTATCGAGCGTTATCCTCTCGATACCCTGTTTTTCTTATCTATCCAGAATCATCTGTCCATAGTTGAGATCTTCAAATCCTAAACGGCTGTACAACAGTTTTGCCTTTGGGTTGTGTGGGCATACTTCCAGACGGAAGCGTTTTGCCTGCGGATACTCCGCAAACAACCACTGGAAAAATTTGTGTCCGCAGCCTTTGCCGCGCATCTGTGGTTTAAAGTACAGTTCCTCTGCCTGAACGGTAAAACCGCCAGCTTCACAGCTCCAGTAAAATGCAAGCAGTGCATAGCCGATAATCTCATCTCCCTCGGTGATGGTCAGTCCGCGCATCAGTGGAGAGCCTTTGACACCAAGCTCGAAGGTATCCTCAAACTTTTTCATATCTACGTCAAACAAAGACGCATCTCCCGAATAAAAATCAACCGACATATCCAGATATTCCTGTCGGTCCTCTGGTCTAAAATCACGAATTTCCATTGTATTCTCCTTCCATCGTTTTCTTCCATTATATCGGATTCTCTTTTTATTGGCAAGCCATTTCCGACAAGATTCATTTTTGTTGTGCGTCTGTTTTTCTTATGCTATACTGAAACAAAGGAGGAATTTCCATGAAAAAGTTCCGTTTACTCTCTTGGTTGTGTGTATTGATTGCTTTGTTGCTTTCCCATTTCATGTGTATCAATGTTAGCTTCAATTATGCCAGAATGCTGTGCCAGATCGAACATGCTGGAGCCAGTGCTCCTGCTTCGATTGCATTTTTTTCTGCGATTCCTTACCTGATTGGAATTGTACTCTTTGCTGTTTCAGCTGCCTTTTTTTATCGAAAATCCAAAAAATAATATCAATACTAACACTCGATCGGATGGTTTTCTATCCGATTTTTCTTTTTCATTTACTTTACATCTCCCTGCTTTTTCACTATAATGTAATAAATCGTTTTTGACTCCAAATTTGTGGAGCAAACTGTGTAATAAAAAAGAAAGGGACCAATGCAATGAAACTGAACACTCTGTTTGAACAAAAGAAAATCGTCTTTTCGTTCGAGGTTTTCCCTCCGAAAAAGACAAGCTCCATCCAGACTATCTACGATACGCTGGATGCACTTTCCGACCTGAATCCTGACTTTATCAGCGTAACCTACGGTGCTGGCGGAAATCCTGCCGACCACTCCACCGTAGAGATCGCTTCCACCATCAAACACAAATACCACATCGAACCGCTGGCACATCTGACCTGTTTAAATTCCACTAAGGAACATATCGGACAGGTGTTGGATGAGCTGCGGGCAAATGAGATTGAAAACATTCTGGCACTGCGCGGAGACCGCAATCCGGATGTTCCTCCAAAGACAGATTACCGCTATGCTCGTGACCTGATTGAGGAACTGAACCACCATGGAGAGTTTGACATTGCCGCAGCGTGCTATCCGGAAGTTCATCCGGAATGCCCTGATATGGAGGAGGACATCCTGCACCTGAAAGAAAAGGTAGATGCCGGCGCCTCTCATCTGATTTCCCAGCTGTTTTTTGACAACAATGACTTTTATAACTTCCTGTATCGTGTTCGCGAAGCCGGCATCATGGTTCCGGTAGAAGCGGGCATTATGCCGGTAACCAACCGTAAACAGATCGAACGCATGGTTTCGCTGTGCGGCGCGAGTCTGCCGAAAAAATTTGTAAAAATTATGCACCGTTACGGCGATGACCCTGCCGCTATGCAGGATGCAGGCATTGCTTATGCAGTGGAGCAGATCGTTGACCTCATCTCCAACGGGGTTCAGGGAATCCACCTGTATACCATGAACAACCCGCTGATTGCACGCAGAATCAGCCAGTCGGTTGCCAGCCTGATTCGATGCAGCAACCGCGCTGAATAGAGGAAAGCGCCATGCTTTGTTCGCTTAAACAAATCCCAATCCCCGAGATTGTCCGTTATGCGCTGGGAACTGCTCTGCCAAGCCCGATTCCGCAGGAATTCTTGTCTTTGGCACAAAACGCTGCACAGGAGATTCTTTCCTGCTGTCAGCCAAAATACCATCTGGTAAGATACCCCGTCCAGCCGCTGCTCGACTCCTTTTTAACTGGCGAGGACATCCGCCGCCACCTTTCAGGATGCATCGACTGCGTTCTTTTGTGCGCAACCCTTGGCAGTGAGGTGGATGCACTGATCCGCCGGACACAGGTCACCGACATGGCAAAAACCCTGTGGCTGGATGCTGCCGCTTCCGCCGCCATCGAACAGGTCTGTGATGAGGTTCAGCTGGATATTGCCCAGCGCCTTGAGCGCAGCCTTACCACCCGTTTCAGCTGCGGGTACGGGGATCTTCCGCTGTCTGCTCAGCCACACTTTTTATCCTGTCTGGATGCCGGACGAAAAATCGGGCTGCACCTGAGTCCTTCCGGCATGCTGGTTCCTATCAAATCAGTGACTGCTGTCATCGGTATTCTTCCAGAGGGAGCCGCTGCTTCTCACTCGGATTCGTGCAGCATCTGCAATCTTCGGGAAAATTGTCAATTAAGAAGAAAGGGTGTATTTTGTGGAAAAGATCATCAATGACCTGCTGGAAGATTCCAGCCGTTTCTGGCTTCTGGATGGAGCGATGGGCACCCAGCTCCAGAAAAAGGGATTGCCTTTTGGGCTTCAGCCAGAGCTTTTTAATTTAAGCCATCCGGAAATTGTCACCGGTATCCACAGGGAATATATCGAAGCTGGCTCAAACATCATCTATGCAAATACCTTTGGTGCAAATCGGAAAAAGCTTTCCGGCTGCGGTCACTCTGTTCAGGAGATAATCACTGCGGCTGTTAAAAATGCAAAGGCTGCTGCCAACGCATCAGCAACACAGGCACTGGTTGCACTGGACATCGGACCAATTGGGGAGCTGCTCGAACCGACCGGTACTCTCTCTTTTGAGGAAGCTTACGACATCTTTGCCGAGGAAATCACCGCAGGCGTTACTGCCGGAGCAGATCTTATCGTGCTGGAAACCATGACCGACCTTTATGAGGTAAAAGCCGGCATCCTTGCTGCAAAGGAAACCTGTGAAAAACTGGGCAGATCTCTGCCGCTCATGGTTTCGATGACCTTTGAGGCAAACGGACGCACCTTCACTGGATGCAGCGTACCTTCCATGGCTGCCGTTATTGAGGGACTGGGTGCTGACTTTATCGGCTTTAACTGTTCGCTCGGACCGGTGGAACTGCTCCCTCTTGCAAAAGAACTGGTTTCCTGCACCTACCTCCCTGTTTTTATCAAGGCAAACGCAGGGCTTCCTGACCCGCAGACAAACCTTTATTCTATCTCCGCTGAGGAGTTTGCCCGCTGCATGAAGGAATATCTTTCTCTTGGCATTCGTGTATTCGGCGGATGCTGCGGCACCGATCCGGAATTTATCCGCGAGATGGCAAAGATGCTGTCCGGCAAACATCCGGTCAAAGCTGCTGTTCCGGCACGCCGTTCCTGTGTCTGCACCCCGACTGATTTTGTCCCGGTGGACCGCGTGCGCATCATCGGAGAACGCATCAATCCAACCGGAAAGAAGCGCTTAAAACAGGCAATCCTCGAACAGGACTTTGATTATATCCTCAGTCAGGGAATCTCTCAGGTCCAAGCTGGTGCCTCCATTTTGGATGTCAATATGGGAATGCCCGGCAGGCTTATCCCCCGCGAGGACTACCGGCTGTCCACGC
>ENA-OPDD01000777-OPDD01000777.1-human-gut-metagenome-genome-assembly--contig:-NODE-777-length-23018-cov-5.715107_pt1 | contig 23018 bp, 20 predicted proteins | sample MGYA00241574_ERZ501499 | MGnify/ENA primary metagenome ERZ501499 (study PRJEB25962, sample SAMEA2042576) | human gut metagenome | biome: human gut; feature: human-associated habitat; material: faeces...
TATTTTCAAACTTTTTCATAAAAAATACTTGAATTTTATATAGTTAGCTTTCATTTATTAAAATCTAAATCTTTTAAAACATCAAAAGCATCCGATTCTTGTAAAGACCAATCCGTACCCAATCCTTTTGAAGTTACTGCTTTATAAAAATAATTTGCGACAGCTACATCCACAAAGGATAAGCCAATCGAATTAAAATAATTAAATTCCGATTCTGTTTCACGACCCACTTTCTTTCCAGAAATAATATCCGATAAATTCGCATAAATATCTGTATTTTTCAATAAGCCCTTTTCATACATACGAGCAATCGTAGGCGATCCTCTATGTTTAAGTGAACTCCAATCATCACAAACAATTTTATCTGCTTTTAAAGCTACATCATATTCATCTTCCCATCCACCAACATGGCAATAGAAAGTACCCGGTTTGATTGAATCTGCCTTTAATAATGGAGCTTGACAACTTACTGCAGTAACAATAATGTCTGCATTTCTAGCAGCCAAATCATAATCCCCATTACACGTAATAAATTCAACATCATCAAATTTAGCCTTCATTGCATCCACAAAACCAAGTTCACTTTCATTAGATCTAGAAGATACATAACACATCTTAATATTTGGAAACAAAGTTTTCATGACTAAAAAATGCGTTTTAGCCTGCTCCCCAGCACCAATCGTTCCATACACCGAACTATCTTTACGAGCCAAATATTTAGCTCCAATAGCGCCTAAACAAGCCGTTCTTAAAGCTGTAATCAAAGTGCCATCTACAATCGCAAAAGGAAAACCTGTTTTAATTTCAGATAATAATATAACTCCACTCACATTTTGTTTATTATATAATTTTGGATTATTTGGAAATACAGAAACCCATTTAACTCCACATACACCTTCTTTTAATAATGTGGAAGGCATGCAATTGATACGAGTTTGAAGACCTTCATTAAAAATCTGTGATATTTTATCAGGTAAAAGAATCTCATTATTAGAATATGCCAATAATGCATCTTCAATGATTTGAATAATTTGTTTTAAATCAAAACACTTTGTTTTATAAATATCCTCTAAAGATATTAATTTTACATGAATGTGATTATCCATACTTCTTACCCATCAATTCGTTCTACATTAAAATATTCATAAATCATATTCTGATTCTCTTCATCTAAAACCTTGATATTCTTTTGAATTCTAGATAAAGCATTCTTCAAATCATCTAAATCATTGGATAAAACATCTATTTCAGCCAATCGCTGATTTACATTATACGTCCACTCCAATGTATCCCCTACTTCACAGCGAGGGATTGCTGAAATAATTTCTTCGTCCGTACTATCAATACCCTCTAATGTTTTAATGGTTCCCTTACAAACCGTCGGAAATAAGACAGCCGCTTTCTTTCCTTCTAAAGAATAACAAGTCATTGGTATTTGAATTGCAATCTCTTTTCCCATCGCAATATCTATCATGGCATCCATCAAATCAACACCATAAGCCTTCTTGATAATCCTTTCATAATCCACTCCAGGAAACCTTAAACCTGGATCAAAGAAATAAAAATCATTTTCATAAACAAAACCCTGCATAAAAATTGGTCCATTCTTATAACCCATATTTTTAAACATATTCACGACTTTAGCGTGTGCCTTTTCTACATATAAATCGGTATATTTTGAAGGAGAAACAGCACAAGCAACAACTTTCTCTAAATGCTTTTCTTCCGAACCACAATAACTATCTGCCGTGCGAATCAAATATGGTGTTCCATTCACAAAGAAGTATGTAACCTGAAATTCTTGAGCACCCTTCATATATTTCTCAATAAGTATATCACCATTAGAAGATTCAGATTTCGCATATAAACAAGCCTTTTTTAACTCTTCATAACTATAACAAACACTCTGTCCTCTAGAACCCCTACTATCTACAGGCTTTACAAATACAGGAAACTCAATGTCATTATCATTTTCTTGATATTCTTTAATAGTACCTACACCATTTTCTATACACATCTTTTTAAAAGCATGTTTATCCGTCATCAAATAAAATTGTTCTTCACTACCGTAACAAGGAACATTGAATTGAGAACAGATTTTTTGATAGGGTCTTTGACAAGGATCAATATATCCGCAAATAACACCCTTCACGCCTTCTTCTTTACACACTTGTACAATACCATCTACATCATGGATATCATTCATGTAACTTTTATCCGCAATACGTTTTGCGGGAGAATCCTTAAGATAATCTACGACAATCGTATAAAGTCCTTTTCTTTTGGCAGCCTCTACCAGCTTTATTTGTTGAGCCGTCCCACCAAGTATTAATATTTTTTCCATAATCAACCTCTACACTTCAATACAATCTCGCAAATACGATCCACATCTTCCAATGCTAAATCTGCATATAAAGGTAACGTTAATACTCTATTACTAATATATCGAGCTACAGGCGTTTGATCTAAATCATATTTTCCATGGAAACAATCAAAACTATTCGTTAATGGGTAAAAATATTTTCTTGCTCCAATTTCATTTTCAGCTAATTTATCAAACACTTCATTGCGAGTTGCTCCAAACACCTTATCATCAAACACAACCGGGAAGTATGCATAGTTTGGTTTCACATCTTTTTGAATTGGACTTAATTGTATTCCTTTAACACCATCTAAATGACTACGATATCTTTCAACAACGATTCTACGCTTATTGATTTCTTCATCCACATGTCTTAAGTTACAAATACCCATAGCTGCACAAAACTCATTCATCTTTGCGTTTGCACCAACCGCATCTACTGTTTCTGGTCCACGAATACCAAAGTTTTTTAAACGATATAAATCCAATCCAAAATCCTTCAATTCATTTTCAAAACATACAGCTCCACCTTCAATGGAATTAAAAACTTTTGTCGCATGAAAACTAAAACAAGAAACATCCCCATAAGAACCAATACCTTTCCCTTTGTATGTTTCACCAAAAGTATGTGCAGCATCATAAATCACTTTTAAGCCATATTTTTTAGCAATACGATCAATCTCTTCAATGTTACAAACATTGCCATATACATGTACTGGCATAATGGCACAAGTACGATCTGTAATCAAAGATTCCAATTTTGTGACATCCATTGTAAAGTCATTAGGATCAATATCACAGAATACAGGTTCTAATCCATTACGAACAATCGCATGCGTAGTTGACGCAAAAGTAAATGGAGTTGTGATTACTTCACCAGATAAATTCAATGCTTGTAAAGACAATTCTAAGGACATATGACCATTTGTCATTAAATCTATATTTTCAACACCTAAATATTGTTTCAATTCCTCCTGAAACTTTTTATGTTTAGGCCCCATATTTGTAAGCCAATGCGTATCCCACATATCTTTTATTTCTTCTACATATTCCTCTAAACTAGGCATAGATGATTGTGTTACTAGTATTTTTTTCATAGTTCCCTCGATAATTATAAACTTTTACATATAAACAAACCCGCTTGTTTTGTCACAACTATTTTACCACTATTCTTCAACAATTCTTCAATATATTCTTTGAACTCATTAAGTCTAGGGCCCAAGATTTCATTTTGATTGCCATGACAAGACATAATATAATCAATCAATGGTTTTGATTCAGTGATTTCTAATGAGTCTTGATAATCAAATCTTGAAACAGAACTAAAATATTTCTTTAATATACCTTCACCATTCTCTAAACCAAAGATTTCATATAAACTATGATTTGATAGATTGATTCTAGAATCAAAGTTCTGTACAATTTCTGTGATTTCTTTCATATGATTCTTTCCATATGTACTACAGTATAGAATTCCGTTTGGTTTTAACACTCTACTTATTTCTTTTAAGCCAAGATTTAAATCATTCAAATAGAATAGAACATGATTGGCTATAATAGAATCAAAGTAAGAGTCTTTGAATGGAATCTTTTCAGCATCTGCCACAATACAGTTAAAGTCTGTTCCTAATTTATTTCTTACTTCTTCAACCATACCTTCACTAATATCCGATAAGAAGATTTCTCTATTTCTTAAATCAATCCGATTTTCTTGCCATAACTTACCATTACCACAACCAAGTTCTAATAATCGATTGACTTTACTAAAATCAATTTGATTGAACAACCAATTAAACCAACCCTGCTTATTTGTAGAATACTTTTCATGTAGTGATATACGATCATTTAAGTTCTTCGCATTCTTATATTGTTCAATAATATTCGTTTCCTCATTCGATAATTGAACTAAAGATAGAATCATATTCCAACTTAAATCCGGTGTTTGACTTGCTCTTTTTAAAGCATCCTTTAAAGACTGTAAATGACTAATCTTATCTTCAATCAAATCAATCTGTAAATCAAAACTTTCTTTTAAATTCGTATTATCCATAACCATAGGAAAGATTTCTTCAATACTAAACCCCAAATGTTTTAAAGATAAAATCTTCTGTAACTTTAATAAATCTAAATCACTATATTGACGATACCCATTTTCCATAACAAAAGAGGGTTTTAATAACCCTATTTTGTCATAATATCGAATTGTTCTTTCACTCACATTCGCTAGTTTTGCGAATTGTCCTGTTTTATAATAGTTCATAATCAATTAAATTTAAATAAATAATACGGATCCTCATTTTCAGTATCTTCAAGTACAAGTGTAACGCCACTTTCCTCTAATGTTTTTTTAGCATTCTCATTCAACACAAGTAAATAATGAACATCATCCTTTTGAAGGATGTTTTGAACTTCTTCATAAGTACCTACACCTTTATTACAGAATTTAATTAAATATTCAAATTCACTATCTACTATATTATCAAAACCATCATTTGTAGCTAATTGAATTCGGTTGGTTGTCATTAAGAAACCACCATCATATGTATTCTTACCATCTGTTTTAACAATTGGTGGAGCATACATTTTATAATTTCCATACTCTAAAGTATTAAAATAATTTCCTACTTTCACAAATATGTCTGGTGTCATTTGTTCATTAAAATTAAACAATCTCTTGAATGACCAACCGTATTTAGATATGCCAGATCCTAGATAAACCTGAGCTTGTATAGTGCTTCTGTGCTTAACAAAATAAGTTGGTATACCTAATATCATACATACACTTAATACTGTTAAAATTAACTTCTTTTTATTCATTCTTTCAAATAAATAAACAAATAGTACTCCACCTAAACTAACAACCAAATATTGTATTGAGGCTATAGTTCTCAAAACAACAAAGAAAGTATTAAATGAAGATAATACTAAAATATTCACAAATTTTAGTGTGATAATAAACAAATATAACAAAGTCGTTAATACGAATGGATATTTTTGAAAATCATCTTTCACGAACATTAATCCGGATACTAAGATAAATGGTGCGATCGCAAGAATTGAATCTTTTAAAACCCAACTATTATAATGTACAATGTAAGATCCTACATTATCCGAGAAAACTTGTGTGTTAATAAATGAAAGTCGATCTAAATATCTTGATGCAATTAAAGCCAAACCAATTAAAATAATACATAATGTATAGATAACCATATTTTTTTTATCTTTATTTCTAAATGCCACTTTTAATAAATGATAAAATTTAATTATTAAGATAAAGATAAAAAATACAAATAAGTCTTGTACATATACTGTCGAAAACGATATAAAAGTAAAAGACAATAAGCCAATATAGATAATCTTTTTCAATTCCATCTTTTCTAAAAGAGGTTCAGAAAAAATATATAAGATTGGCAATGACATCATACGAACAACAGAGCTGCCGTAATAAGCGGCTGTTTGGAATTGCCATAAATCATAAGAAACAATTTTCCAAGACTCGATGCGTAAACCACTTTGAAGATATCCATAAGGAATTAAAAAGATAAAGAAAGGAAGAATTGTATATTGTACATACTTTTTATCTTTAATAACGCAAGATGCAAATTGTTTATATACGAATGTAAATAAAATATAGTTATGGCATGACATGGTAGCACGACAAAAGAATGGTACACCAATATGAAATACAGAAGCAAAATAAGCATAAGCTAATTCATATGCGTTCAATAATCTTTCTACACCAACACTAGCTCCATTCAACAAACGTCCATTAAAATAATTCTCATTCATCAAATGATTCGCACCTTGTAAATTTGCAACTTTCCCAATATAGTATGTATCATCGTAGTTCATACTATAGTATGGCAATTGATTCGCTATCGCAAAAGCAGTAAATAAAAGTACAAATACAATAAACACCCAATTATTTTTAAAGAATTCAATTAAATTTTCTTTTGAAAATAATTGAGTTAAATTCTTCAATTTTGATTTGTTTCTATATACTAATAAAGCAATAATCATCAAAAAAACTATGCTTTGTAATACAAAATAAATATTCCATGATAAATGAAGTAATTGGCAAGGTACCCCAATTACAAATTGAAAAAAGAATAACACTAAAAAACCAGCAATAAAACGCATTGCATTGGTTTTCTTATATCCAAATGCATCTAAAACTAAATCACCTAAACCATAATAAACTGTATAGACAATAATCAAAAATAATATACTTAATATCCAATTCATTTATTGTCCCTCTTCATATCTTCATAATCTTTTATGCTTAATTTTTGCACCAATTCTTTTTGCTTTTCTTTTAATTTAGAAATTTGAGCATTCTGGTTGAATAACATGATATACAAAAAGAAAATAAATAAACAAAAGATAAAGTTACTTGTTGACATAAATCCAATTTCATTTGAAATCCATGTCGGAATCTGAGGGAAAATACTTATAACCAATAAAAGAATGGCCCATAGTATCCAAACAATGGCATCATCAATGTCTAAACCATGCTTTTGAATTTTCTTAATGACAAATAGAAAAGTGATAACACTTGCGATAATAAAAAAGTATTGTAGTTCCATAGTTATTTCACCTTTCTAAATGGCTGAATCAAAAAGATTGATACCATCATACGACTCATATATTTAATCGTATTTACAAGATTCAAATACGATTCACCAAATTCACGCTCACTCATTTGAACTTGAATTTCTTTTATTTTTCTTTGCTTTCTTAACATATAAACCAATGTATCAGGTTCAGGCGGATTATTCATTTCAAGTGCATAATCTTTAATACAAGCTCTATCATAAGCTCTAAAACCACTTGTTGGATCTGTAATTGTTTTTCCCGTTACTAACTTAATGGCTCCCGCAATGAAACGACTACCAATCATACGTGCAGTAAAAGGTTTTTTTTCATCTACAAAACGTGATCCTATCACGATACTATTTCCATTTTCAATTTCTTTAACTAATGGCTCGATGTATTTTGCAGAATGCTGTCCATCCCCATCAAATTGAATAACAACATCATAATCTTCTTTCAATGCTAATTTAAATCCAGTTTGAACCGCTCCAAACAAACCTAAATTACAAAATCCATCAATATAATTAAAATGATTCTTTTTTAACACTTCCAAAGTATTATCCTTAGAACCATCATTCACCACTACATAATCTACATCCGGTGCATTTATTTCTAGATCATGTACTGTTTTTTCAATATTTAACGCTTCATTATACGCAGGTATAACAACTAAAGTTTTCATAGTAACATACTCCTAAATCCCTTATGATTATAATTTATATCCATACTTTTTTCAAATTAAGATAAAAAGAACCATTTGTTAATAATTCTATTTTTTAGAAGCTTTCCTCAGTTAGGTTTAGAAAATCAAATACCATAGCCCCTTAATCTTCATCATATCTCATACAGTCCATTTTATATTCTTCTGAATGGATCTTACTCGTATAAATATTTCCTAAACCTAACGAATTTGAAATTTCGTTCAACTTTTTCTTGTTATCCTCTGAACAATTTATGCCTGCAACAATACGACTTGTTCTCATTCCTAATTTATATACTGGCACATTCATTCCATTACTATTCTCATCGATTGGATAAACTATTCGATATTCTTTTTCGTGCTCCCATGATTTAGCCTTAATAAATAAATTCTGTAATAATAATTTGGTATAAAGATGTGCTTTCTCTTTTTGTCCAGATTTAATTGCTTTTTTGCATTCAATAATCAATGATGCTACTTTGATTCTTTCTTGTTCGTATAGCACCTCGTGAATGCAATCCTTCTTTATAACCTCATATTCTACACAAAAACCTTTATGGTTATTTGTATAGTAGGCCCACATAGGTAAATAATCAATACTATTTGAGGAAAGACACGTTACACCATAATCATTAATATCAAATATTGTTTGATACTTTTTGATAGTTTCAATCGGATATCCAGCTTCAATAAACTTATCCTTATCAATTAACATGCCCTTATATTCATATGGATCATTTAATGAATCTTTATGTGCAATCCACATTTCATCTCTCTTCAATGTGAAAAACTTTAAATCATCTTTTTCAGATTCATCAAGCCAAATGAACTTTATCAATTTATCTGGGATAGTAGAAATGCGAGCTTCTTCCGCTTCTTGCTCCTTTCCCTCTAAAAGCAGTTGAAAGTATTCATTTATTTTCATAAGCACCTCCTAAATGTAAACAATCTCCAAATATTTTATCATATTCTGTTTTCAAATTTTGATAAAAAAGGACCATTAGTAAAGTCTAAATGGTCCATATTGAATATTCCAATTTGAATTATAGAAAGGATCCCCATTAATAAGCACATCTTTCCATTTATCCTGGAATTTTTCTACTTCTTTGTTAAAACGCCACATTTTTTCTTGACTTGCATCATCATAACCTCTTGATTTAGATTCATAATGATGCCATAGCGCAAACGCATTATATACAATCAAATATTTTTCTTTGCAGATTTTTAAACATAAGTCGACATCATTACATGCCACGACAAATTGTTCATCAAATCCACCAACTTGATTAAACACGGATTTTTTAACCATCATACAAGCAGCTGTAACAGCACTATAGTTACAATTGATTCTAGCTCGTACCATATATCCATAATCATCCTTGTTGATTCCATGATTTACATGTCCTGCATATCCACTAAAACCAACGACTACACCTGCATGCTGTACTGTATCATCCTCGTATAATAACTTAGCTCCAACAGCACCAACTTCAGGACGAAGTATACATCCAACCATTTCAGACAATGCGTTTGGTGAGATTACTTCTGTATCATTGTTTAATAACAATACATAGTCTCCCTTTGTATATTTCATACCAAAGTTATTGATTCTAGAATAGTTAAATTCACCCTTATACGTTACAACCTGAATGTTATCATGTAGTTTTTTCAACTCTTCATAATATTCAAAAATTTCTTTTTCTGTACTATTATTTTCTACAATCACAATTTCAAAGTTTTTATAGGTATTCACATTATATAAAGAATCAATACAAGTCTTTAAAATAGCCTTGTGATTATAGTTTGGAATCAAAATCGAAACTAAAGGATTATCCTTTGTACTATAAATCGTGTGATACATGCCATACATTGGTTTCGGTAAAAATTCAACGGTTGCCTCAACACCAATTCTTTTATAGTGTGCTTCAATTGCGCGTTTACCAGCATCATAACAATACATTTTATTTTCTGGGTTTTGCGCAGTAGATTCTGGATGCATTCTCCAGTGATATAAAACACGTGGAATATGATACACAGCATTTGCCTTTTCTACACATCTAAAGATATAGTCATAGTCTTGGCTACCATCAAATTCACTATTATAGTAACCAACTTCATCCACAATCTTCTTATTCACAATAAACAAGTGTGTAATATAGTTATGAGAGCGCAGCAAATCCTCACTAAAATCTGGTTTTAAGTTAGGATCATTATACATTTTTGTACTATCATCAAATTTATCTTCATCCGTATATAGTACATCATAACGATATTCCTGTAGTGCTTTTACTATTTCGTAGAAACAATCTAATTCTAAAGTATCATCATGATCATAAACTGTAATATAGTCTCCGGTTGCCATTTCAAAAGCCTTATTTGTATTTCCAGAAATGCCATAGTTCTGATCTAGTTTTTGAAATTTAATCTTATCACCATAACTAGAATAATGTTCATGTACATACTTCTCTACAAAATCGTTTGTACTTCCATCCGCAATACACAATTCCCAATTTGAATAACTCTGATTCACAACCGTATCAATCATTTCTTTTAAATACTCTTCTTTTGTATTAAAAGTAGCTACAAGAATACTGATTTTAGGACTATACGCAAATTTAGTTTTACTTTGCGTTTCCAAGTTTTTCTTTGTTACTCTTTGTGCAAACAACCAAGTTTGATAATCCGATTGTGCAATATAACTACCATAACGCAAACGATGCACTAATTTAGATACACCATTTCGTTTAACATACATAATCGCCTTTTTAATATTTTTTGCGTTTATATGACGCGCATATCTTTTAATCATCGTTGACCCCGATGTACGAGTTAATTCAATCTTTTCAATACGTTTTTCTTTTGTAGATTTAAATACTATATAATAATGTTTATTCTTTTCACATTTAAAGGAAATTCTAAATCCACAATTTTTTTGTTCTTCTAAGATTTCACCATTTCGAAACAAATCCATTCTTGTCTCATGTCTACAACTTGACTCAACTATATTATCTTGATCATCATAAATTGAAATCTGTACCTGTTGACAATCATTTGAGTAGGCCCAACCAGCTACTGTAATCATTGAAATCTCATTTTCTAAAATTGCAGAATCTACATCAAATTCAATACTGTGTTTATTCTCGTATTCCTGAATCTCTTTTTCCGTTAAAGAAACCAATACTGTAGTTTCTCCATTATAATCTGCCGTTAATTGAAAACTTTTTGGTTCTTCATCATAAATATCGACACGAATCAAAAACCCTACAAAAGCATTTCTAGGATCTACTTTTTCTTTTCCAAACACATCATTACGATACACTTCCGTATATCCAAACAAAACATTTTCATCATTTACCTTTGTATGATAAGCAATAGGAGTATTATCCTTGGCATAACAATATCCTGAGATCAGGAAATAACAATCTAAATCCGTATTTTTATATGTGATTTTTTCTATAGAATATTTTAAATTATTTGACATAATTTGTCCTTTCTACGCAAAATAAAAAGCATGATTTTTCAACCACGCTTTATTATACCACAATTTTGTATATACCTATAATTCTTCGGCAAATCCCTTTTCCAACTTTTTGAATATCATATAGCCAATGACTAAAATGACTAAGGCAAGAATAAATACAGCGCCTAATTGTTTCATTGGTGGCCACACATGATACATAAAAATATCACGATATGACATAACCAATATAGTTAATGGATTCATTCGGATAATCTTTCCAAGAACACCTGCACCATCTAACAATGAAAGATCATATACGACTGGAGTTGCATACATTCCCATCGTTAATAGGAATGAAACAATATATTCTAAATCTTGTACATAAGCATTTAATGAACTTAGAATTAAAATAATTCCTAAAATTAATATAGCTTGAATCAATGCTACAACAGGTAGCATAAGAATTTGAATACTAACTCCAAAGCCAAACGCAAAACAGAATACAATGATAATAATACAAGAAATAAAGAAGTTCACTAAACCACTGACTACTTGTGAAATCAAAAGTATTTCTCTAGGAAAATACACTTTTTTAATTATACCGGCATTGGCTTTAACTGATGTTGTTCCACTACTCACAGTCGTTAAAAAGAATGTCCATGGAATTAAACCTGTAATCAAATACACTAAATAGTTATCTCCACCAGCACCTTTACGCATTAAATAAGGGAATACAATCCAATATACAACAACCTGTAATAATGGGTTAATAAATGACCACAGAATCCCTAGAAAAGATCCTTTATATTTTCCACGAATATCTTTTTTTACATTCGTCTTTAATAATTCACGATAATCATAAATATCTTTAAATATATGCATCTTTTCACCTCTATTCCAAAACAAACTGAATACTCTTTTCAGCTAATATATTTCCATTTGGTTCTAAACATTGCACCAACAAGCGGTGATTTCCTAATGTTAGGTTTGTCAAATCAATAGAAGTTTGCCAACCAATTGTATCTGGATCCATATCTCCAGCATAAACTTCTTGGTAGGCTTCAAATACATCTTGACGATTAACGCGAGTTACATTATCTACAACTTGACCATCCACAGTTATCTTTAACACTGCATCATCATGATCCGAAATTTGCCATCCATGGCACTTTAAAACTTCGCTTGTTTGTTGTACCTTGACAAAATCTTTTGGTTTATCAATAAATACAGCACCTTTAAAGCGATGCTTTCCTTCAGCGATTGCCTTTTTCTTTTCTTCTTTATGATCTAAAGCCACTTGTTTTAAATATTCATCAATGACATAAATAGGATCTCCATCCAATTTCAGTTCACCCTTATAAATCCATACCGCACGATCACATAAGTCTTTTACAACATCCAAACTATGTGTAACAATTACAATGGTCTTGTCGGAATCTTTTAATTCTTTTAATTTACGATAACACTTTTCCTGGAAATGTTGATCACCAACAGCTAAAATTTCATCAATCAATAAGATTTCTGCATCCACGTTAATAGCTACTGAGAAAGCTAAACGCATATACATACCTGAAGAATACGTACGAACAGGATGATCAATAAATTCACCTAATTCACTAAAATCAATAATATCTTGAATACGAGCATCAATTTCTTTTCTTGTTAATCCAAAAATAGAAGCATTAAAATAAATGTTTTCTCTACCCGTAAAATCCTGGTGAAAGCCAGCCCCCAATTCTAGTAAAGAAGTAAGTTTACCATTGGTTTCAATTGTACCTTCATTTGGAAAAATGATTTTCGTCATCAATTTCAATAATGTTGATTTACCAGAACCATTCGTACCAATTAGTGCAACTGTTTCACCCTTTTTAATATCCATATTAATATTCTTTAGAACTTCATGAACCTCAACATGACTCGTTTTCCAGAACAACAATTTATCTTTTAAAGTATGCGCCTTGTCATAATCCACTTTGAATCGCTTAGACATATTACGCACTTCTATCGCATTTTCATTATTCACAGTGTACCTCCACTATCAAACTCTTAAATTTTAACACATTTCATATCAAGAACAAAATTTTACCTTAAAAACAGCTAAAATCACTTGCACTCTCCATTTGATCATTTGCATAACACTAGAATGACTTGTGTTAGAAGTATTTTGCCCATGTCTTCTATACAACAACAAAGGTTTTTCATAGAATTTTGTTTTTCCTAATAATTCTGCAACTAAACCTAAATATTGATCGTGCATAGGGATTTTATTCGGAAAAGGAATTGCCTTATCTATGACTTCTTTTCTTAAACACATACAACATCCCATATAAGGATTTTTAAGAATGTGTTTTAAAAAACTTGTATTAAAATCTCTTCCTGCAAAATAAGAATCTTGAATTTTATTTTTATTCTCATCAATAAAAATCGCATCATGCACTACAACCATAGTATCCTTTTCAAATTGTTCTAATACAAGTTTTACCTTATCTTTCAGCCAAATATCATCTTGATCCGTTAAAAACACAAATTCATTTTGTGCATATTTTAAACCATTCTCAAAATTTTTAATGACACCCTTACCAGGTCCATGCACTAATTTTACTTTTGGATATTCAAGAATGATTCTTTCAGAATCATCGTTTGAAGGGTCGAGTGAAACAATGAATTCATCCTCTTCGTTTAATTGTTCTACGATAGAATCAATTTGTTCTTTAATATATTTTTCTCCATTATAGGCTGCCATCACAACAGAAACTGCCATTTTGCCTCACCTCACTCAAATAAAAAACGCAAACTCTTATATTGAAAAATCAATCGAACTGCTCTTTTATAAACTACAAAGAAATATTGTAATTTATGATTCTGATAAAAATATTTTGAATCCTCTTTAAATATTGAGAAACGATTTAAACAAGATTTAAGACTCGTTTTTTCTTCTGCAGAAAATTCTTGATGAATCACACAATCTAATACTTGAATGTTTTTATTTTGCATATCCATCATAAAATGATGGTCTACATAATCTAAAAACAAATTTTCATCATAACGATAGTTTTCAAATAATTTAAGATGAATGACCATACCACTATTGATTGCCGAAATATGTTTTAATGCACTCTTTCCATCCCAGCCACTCGCTACATAATGATCCATATGACATGGAGAAAGGATGGATGTTTGGCTTTTTACAATAGGTAGTGCGATATCACAAGTTAGATTTTGAATCGAATGATAATACTCTTCATTTAATATTGTATCATCATCTAAAATCATGACATACCCTTGTTTATTTTGTAAAAAATCAACAGCCATATTATATGCCTTAGAAAGACCTTTGTTTCCATGCATAGAAATATAATGATATCCATCCTTTTCTACAATCATCTTGTTTTCATTATCAATTGTACTATTGTCACAAACAATCAATTGAATATCTTTATGTTTTTTACAGAATAAGTATGTTGTTGAATCAAGTACGGATTTATTATAAATCACAAGAATCGCATATAACATAACATGACCCCTTTCTTTGTAAAAAGGGAGATTAAATCTCCCTTATTTCATTTCTTCCGGCGTTTCTTCACCATAATATTGTGCTTCATATAAACCTTGTTGAATTTGAGCTTCAATCTCTTCTTCTGACAAAGTACCAGCTGGAATATCTTCTTCTGTTTCGATTATATCACTTGATTTTCCATCTAAAACAGCCTCGATTTTTTCACTTGCGGTTTGAATCGAATACGCATATAACTCAACAGCACTGACTTCCATGCCAAGTTCTGGACTCACCTTTAAAGTGTTTTCACCTTTTAATACATATTGTTCAAACTTCCATGAAGGACTTGCCTGAAGCTGATATTTAATAAATGAAGTGATTTCTTTTGTAGTCATATTTGTATCAAAAGCCTTACCAACTGCTTTTAAGATATTTGAATATTTCGTAATAATCTCAGGCGAACTTGCCTTTTTAAACATAGCCTGTAAAACCTGTTGTTGATTTCTAGCACGCTGTACATCCCCATCTAAGTAGGCTTTTCTTTCACGAGAATAAGCCAATGCACGCTTACCATTTAAATGATTCTGTCCTTCATGAACGCCTTCTAAAGTACTATCTGAATAGAATCTAGAAACAGCCATACCTTCAGCAACATCAATATCAATACCACCTAATGCATCTACAATATCAATCATACTTGAGAAGTTCACTCTGAAAATGTAGTTGATATCAATATCTAATAAGTTTTCAAGTGTATCTTTTGTCGTGTCTGCCCCATAAATGCCGGTATGTGTTAATTTATCTTCAACACCATAGTTACATGCATAATCATCACATACCTCAGTCACAAAGGCATCACGAGGAATACTTGTCATTAAAATTGTAGAAGTAAGTGGGTTGATTGTCACAATCATATTTACATCAGATCTAGACACTTCATCCAAAGCACCAAACGAATCATTTCCTGTAATAAGAATTGTGAATGGTTTACTCGTAATATCTGATACCGCTAATGAATTATTCGCTTCTTTTGTATAATAAACAGTTTGATGAATGACCTTTGTCTCATTATTGAAATTTTCATAATTTTCAATTTCAGAAACATTTGAACGATATGCCTCATTTAAAATGATGGCATCTACTTGACCTTCATACAATGCTTGAAGCATAGCAGGAACATTATCAAATTTTTCCGTAGAATAACCAATGTTTTGTTTAGAAATATCATTTAAGCTCTTTTTTGTTCCCTCTTTATTAATGTTCTTTAATACCCCTATTTTAGAACCATTAATATCTTGAACATCTTCTTTTGTACTTTCCGCCATAACAATCAAAGAAACTGTATTCTTTGATTTAGCAGACTGTTCTGTTACTGTATTTAATGTTGAAGCTGTTGAATATAAGTAATAATCCCCTAAGCCATAAGCTACACTAATCAAAATCACTAAAAATGAAAATATGATTTTTGTTGCCAAACCATGCGCGCAAAAATTAATCAATAGCAATAATATTAATGAAAATAAAATAATAACTAAAATCACCGGCAGTAAAATATTGCTTGGTAAAATTTCTAATTTTAATATTTCATACACCATAATACCTGCAGTAGCTACAAGTACTATGCTTAATACTATCGCAAATATAGTAAAACCTAATGACCTCTGATTTGGATTTTTACTCATAAAGACCTCCTGTTATTGATTTAATGCGTTGTCCAACATTTCAAAAAAACATTTTTTTGTAAAATACGTATTATATAAATTTCTTATATTATGTCTACGTTTTAACTGCGTATTTAAATCTTCTCCACAAACCTTTTTTGCGGTTGATTTAATATTTTTTTCACTTAAATTAAACCCTATATCCCACATTTCGCAAAATTGTTTTGTGTCTCCCTGAATCGTATTAATGATTGGAAGTCCTCCGCACATATAATCCAAAGATTTAATAGTCAACCCTACAACAACACTTGGCTTCATCACATTAATTCCATAATTGCATTCGTCAAATATCTCCTGCTTACTCGCCTGATCATAGATTTCCTTATGATCAATGACATTTACCCCTACACATAATGCATCAGTAATCAATGTTTCTTTTGCCTCACCATTTCCTATAATGTGCAGTACACATTTTTTTCTTTTTGAACAAGCCTCTAAAAAACGTGTAATCAAATCGATATCAATGATATTATTCATTGACCCCAAGTAACAAAATGAGACTTCATCCTCTTTTAATTCTGGATTCATATCCAAACAGTTTTGTCCATTTGTCCAATATAGTACTTTCCCCCTATGAATGTATTGTTTGTATAACTCACATTCACAAAATACTACATCCGCAAATTTCAAATACTTATCTCTTAAATTTTTCCATATTGTGAATGGAAAAAAGCCCTTAAAACGTTTAACAGGCATTGATTCTGGCCATAAATCGATAATATCGAAGACCAATTTCATATTATTATTTTTTCTTTTTAGTTTACTTAGCTCTTTTACTAAAGAATTACATGGAACTAAGCAATGAATAATGTCTGGATTCATACTTTCACAAGCTTTTCTTGCCCCTTTTGAAAACTCAATATGAGACAAAAGACGATCCACAGACAAATTTTTATGATATTCACGAACATGAATAATTGTATCCGCATCCGGTTTCACGTAAGTTTTGGAACGGTGTGAGAAATCTGATGTGATTGTTTTTACTTCGAACCCCTTAGAAGTATAATACTCTTTCAATAATTCTGTTCTGTGAGAAGGAAATGCATAAACTATTGTTGCTAACATAATTTACTCCATTGTTCATAAATTCAAAGACCTTTAACTATCCCCAGTTACAAATCTTTTTTATATTTCATAAGTCATTTTATGACTTTAAAACCAATACATATCTCGTGTAGAAAAAATTCTACACACGAAAGTATAACATAATCACATAAACTTAACAATTAAAGGTTGAAATTTATCTGTCTTTCCATTTTTCTTGACGAATCAAATCCAAACGACCCTCATCTTGACTATCGACATTCACATCACTACGTTTTAATACGCATCCTACTGTCATACATATAATTTTTAAATCAAATAAGAATGAAATATTTGACACATATTCAACATCTAAAGCCAAACGCTTATCCCAGTTACAATTGTTTCGACCATTTACTTGAGCCCAACCAGTAAGTCCAGGTCTAACATCATGTCTATGTTTTTCTTCTTCTGTATACCAAGGTAAATAATACACTCTTAATGGTCGAGGACCTACAATTGCCATATCGCCAATTAAAATATTGAATAATTCAGGTAGTTCATCTAAAGAAGTAGCACGAATAAAACGACCATATTTGTTTAAACGAACGGAATCTGGTAATAACTCTCCATTTTTATCTTTTCGATTGTCCATGCTTCTAAATTTAATTAATTTAAACACCTTTTCATTCTTCCCAGGTCTTTCCTGTGTGAAGAATGGATTTCCACCCATGAAAATGGCTCCTAAAATAATTAAAATCAAATACAGTGGAGACAATACAATAATAGCTGTTAGGCTTAACACAAAATCAATCAATCGCTTAAAAAAATTCTTGTACATGCAGCTATCCTCTTTCATCAAAAATGCTTTCACTTTCAAGAATAATCGGTTCTACATCTACATCTCTTAAAAATACATATGGCTTATCATATTGATGATATGGATCTCTAGCTACATGATCACAATTTCCATCTTCCATAATACGAATTGTATCTTCAATCAAGTCAAAACCAACATGAGCCATAACCCCCGTATAGGCCATATGACGAATATTCACTTCTGTAACTTTTAAATCCCCATTAGAATCTTCTTTTAAATCAAAAGATAGAATACCATGTGCCTTTGTATTCAATTTCTTTTCTAAATACTTAATACATTCATCGCAAAATTCATTGATTCGATTTTCATTTAAGAATCTTCCAAAATGTGTGTTTCCTGTAACATGTGAAGGGGCCGTGTTTGCCATGACATATTCAGCACACTCTAAAGCCGCTCCCTTTACATATTCTCCATTATAATAAAGCATTTGGTTTGCTAAATGTCTTCCTGTTAAAAATTCACTCACTGTAAATTCTGGAATTCTTGCATTGATAAACAACCAACTCTTATAGCTGCTCAAATCATCTAAGCGCAATGATCCAAGGCCACCAGTTCCTTCCGTTGCACGAATCCAACATGGAAATCCAATTTCTTTTTCTATATCGTCAAAACGAGGATTTTCCTGTGTGACTTTAATTGTTTTTGGAATGAATTTCGTACCCTTTAATAAATCGGCCATAATCGATTTGTCTCTTAAAGATTCCGACAATAATTTATCTCCCATAAATACAGGACAAGGATATTTTCCATTCTTTTCATAGTAATCCGCCCATTTGACAATTTCAGCTTCTGGCTGTACAAAAGCATAATCAATTTGATATTTTTCAACCAACTCTTCTAACCATGGAAAGTAATGATCGGCTGTACATCTAGGACAAACAAAATATTCATCCACTAAACCTTTCATAAAGAAACCAACCGCTTTTTTATCAATATCACAACCAATTATTTTGTAATCCGGATGATTTTCACGCACAATTTTTGCGATAGAACGAGGTGTTAAGCCTCCAATTCCCGTAATTAATATTGTTTTACTCATACTAAAATTTTCCCCTATTCAAAACATGCCTTAATCACTTCAATAATTCGATTCTGTTGTTCTACAGTCATCTTATTATCACTAGGAAGACATAAACCTCGATTAAAGATATCCATACCAATATCTTGAACACTTCCCTCAATATACGCATTTGATTTAGCTCGATTCAATCCATCTTTATTCACAAAAGGATTTAAACGATATATCGGCTGCATATGCATAGGCTTCCAAATAGGTCTTCCCTCTGCATTAATCGAACGAATCGCATCTAAGATTTCACTAGGACACGATTTACCATGCTCCTTTGTATACAATACATCACTATCTGAACGTACTTGTTTTGTCATCGCATTTTCATCAACAATCAAACAAGACAACCAATAGTTTGGCTCACAATCTTCAGGAATAGGATTCATCTTTACAGGTAAATCTTTTAATCCTTCTTTATAACGGTTATAGATAGCTTTCTTTTGTGCAATATGCTCTTCTAAATAAGGAAATTGTCCACGAACAACGCCCGCTACTACATTACTCATTCTGTAGTTATATCCTAATTCTTCATGTTGATACCAAGGAGCGTTTTCTCTTGATTGAGTGGACCATTTTCTGACTTTGTCTGCCGCTTCTAAATCATTTGTTAAGAAACAACCACCACTTGAACCCGTAATGATTTTATTTCCATTAAAAGAAATCGTATTAAAATCACCAAAAGTCCCTGTTTGAACACCTTTATAGCTAGCCCCTAATGATTCAGCCGCATCTTCCACTAAAATCGCATTATGCTTATGTATTATATCCATAATCGCATCCATATTACCTGGAGTTCCATATAAATGTGCAAGCACAACAATCTTAACTTCAGGATAGATTTCGAACGCTTTTTCTAAAGCTTGAGCATCCATATTCCAAGAATCATATTCCGTTTCAATAAATACTGGCTCTCCACCTTCATATACCACAGGATTGACAGTCGCATCAAAAGTCATGTCTGAACAAAATACTTTTTTACCTTCTAAAGTACCATGTCCAACTTTAGGCATGCCATATGCTTTAATACCCGCAAGACGCATCGATAAATGTAATGAAGCTGTTCCAGCTGATAATCCAACTGCATATTTACAACCCACTTTTTTGGCGGCTAATTTTTCTACTTCATTAATGTTTTTACCAACTGTAGACATCCAGTTTGTATCATACGCTTCTTTTACATATTCAAGTTCTGGACCATGCATTGTTGGACTTGATAACCACACTTTACTTTCGAACTTCTCAAATTTGTTTTTATTTGTATCAAACATAGAATCCCTCTTTTCTAATGTTAGTTTGCACTTGGATGATACGTAGGAACAATTCTTTGTACAATTTCTCGAATGTTTGAAACATCCAATTTTGATTCTTCATTCAATAAATCCAAATCCTTTTCAAATTGAACATCATCCATCTGAATTGGATGTCCAATATAAATTAAATTGTTCTTCGTTTTTGTCATGCCCTCTTCATCCATTAAAAGCTCTTCATAAAGCTTTTCACCAGGACGTAAACCCGTATATTTCACTTCAATATCTACATCTGGAGTTAAACCAGAAAGTTTAATTAGGTTACGAGCCATATCATCAATCTTGACTGGTTTTCCCATATCTAAGACAAAGATTTCTCCACCCTTCGCATATAGACTAGCTTCCAAAACCAAAGATACCGCTTCTGGAATTGTCATAAAATAACGAATAATATTTGGATCTGTAACTGTTACTGGACCACCTTCGGCAATTTGTTTTTTAAACAAAGGAATCACTGAACCATTTGATCCTAATACATTTCCAAAACGCACAGCCATAAAAATTGTTGAAGGATACTTTCTTGACATCATTTGAATAACCATCTCACAAAGACGCTTTGAAGCCCCCATAATATTTGTTGGATTTACAGCCTTATCTGTTGAAATCAACAAGAAACGCTTCACATTATATTTAGCTGCTGCTGTAGCCAACTTATATGTACCAATCACATTATTTTTAATAGCCTCATTTGGACTATCTTCCATTAAAGGAACATGTTTGTGAGCTGCCGCATGGAAAATCATTTCCGGACGATACATCTCTAATACGGAATTGACTCTATGCGTATTTCGTACAGAACCAATTAAAGTAACTAGATTTAATAATGGATACTTTCTTTTTAATTCCTGCTGAATCGCATACGCGTTATTTTCATAAATATCAAAAATAATTAATTGTTTAGGATTTGCCTTTGCAATCTGGCGACAAAGTTCACTACCAATAGAACCTCCACCACCAGTAACCATAATAACTTTATTTTCTAAAGAACCATAAATCTTTTCCAAATCAATATGAATCTCTTCTCTTTCCAATAACTCTTCAATCTCAACATCACGAATCTTTGAAATCGCAACATCCTCATTTACGATTTGAGCCATACTTGGAAGTGTTTGTACTTTACAATTTGTTTCTTTACAAATCTCTAAAATATCCTTTTTATCCTTTGCACTCGCACTAGGCATTGCCAAAATAATATGATGAATATTATGTTTTTTTACCAATTGAGGAATATCATAACGATTTCCTTCAATCTTAATTCCCTCTAAATAACGACCCTTTTTATTTGGATTGTCATCCACCAAAACATCAATATACATATCTTGGTTAACATTCAAACGACTTGCCTTAATCACTTCACGAGCCGATTCTCCAGCTCCAACTAATAAGACATGATCTTGAGCACCCTTCTTTTCACGTGTCACTTTCGCATACCGAATAAAACGATACGCAAAACGGATCACAAGACATGTCATTCCACTAAATACATAACCTACTAAGAAGACACTACGTGGTAATGTAAAGAAAGGAATAAATACAGACACCAGATTTACAAGCATCATAAATAAATAAGCTCGAATGACACAAATAATTTCATTATCACCTGCATAAACCCAAATACTATGATACAAACGAGCTTGATTATATACTATCAATGAAACAAGAATGATGAATGGCACAAAGTGATATAAACCATTCACAAAATGAGGTGGAATTTTCTCAAACGAAAAATCAAATCTTAAAAGCAACGCAAAACTATAAGAAAGCGCAATACCAATGATATCAGCCAATATGATAAAAGTAACCCTTTGAAGGTATAATTTATTCTCTTTTATACGTCCATCTATAAACTTCATATAATACATCCTTTACATAGTTTATAACTATTTCCTTGGTATTATACCATTTCTAAGCCCATTAAAAAAGACGTGACCAAAATCACGTCTTTCACTAATCTAAACTTCTTTTGATATCCAATAATATCAAAATCAATGAAACACCCAGAATAATATGCCCAATACCCGCAATACCTGAAATCGCAGCCGATACAAAATTCAAATCTAAAATTTGAACAATCCCACGTACAACTAACATAATAGCCGTTAGATTAAGTCCTATATTATAAAACAACACTGCTCGATTTATTATTAAATTAATATTCATTGAAACCAATCCAAGAATTAAAAAGAACATCATACTCAAGATAAAATAATGTGTATGAACAACAGACAAAGTCGTCCATGCAGCATTATCATTTACCTTCGTAAATTCACAATAAAACACTCCACCCATCAAACATCAACATATGTACATAAAAAGAAGGCAGAAAATCAATTCAACCTTCAATACAAAATACTAAAAATTATTTTCTTCTAAGAAATCTGTAACACGCTTAACATATTGAGCACAT
>ENA-OPDD01000787-OPDD01000787.1-human-gut-metagenome-genome-assembly--contig:-NODE-787-length-22863-cov-2.218914_pt1 | contig 22863 bp, 19 predicted proteins | sample MGYA00241574_ERZ501499 | MGnify/ENA primary metagenome ERZ501499 (study PRJEB25962, sample SAMEA2042576) | human gut metagenome | biome: human gut; feature: human-associated habitat; material: faeces...
CCGCCGTAAAAGGTGTTACATGATTCAAAAAAGAAAATGTATCCCCAGGATAGACGACCGTCTCATCGACCAGCGATGCACCGTTGGCAATATTGGCAATACGATTGCTGCTGGATGACGAATAATCTGTTGAATAACCGCCGAGAAGATCTGTCACCTGTTTCAGCTCATCACTTGTATGAGCCGCTTTCGTCTCTTCAACCACAGCATCCAGTTTCTGACTGGATCCGTCCCAGCCATCGCCTAACGCCTTTTCAACTTCAGCTGTTGTGGCATCTGTATCCACTTTCACCCCTGTTACATCATCTGTAATGATAAACTCACCGGAATGGCGCACCAGTGACGCATTCTCAGCCTCTTTATTATACGGCTCTGTCTTCTCACTGATAACTTTCTTCAGTTTGTTATGATCATATTCAAACTTCAATGTAAATTCAGCTTTATTATTCTTCACATCTGACAGCTCTTTGTAGCGCCTGATCAAATTGCCCTTTGTGCCGATCTGACATATATCCTGCACAACTGTACTGTCCGCCGCATGCATATCAAAATCCTTGTAGGCAAAAGTGACATCTTCCCCTGAAACAGTTAATGTCACGGAACCGCCGCAAACTTCATCCATATACTGCTGCAGCTTATCTTCTGCCGCCTTCACCGTCAGGCCGCCAAGTTCCATACCATTGACAGTGACCCCATCCGGCACTTCATGATTTTCATCAACCGTCTCAGCATAAACCATTCTGCCGGCTGACACCGTGAACGTCATTGCCATTAACAGTCCCAGTATTCCTTTCCAAGCTTTTTTCATCATATGTCCCCCACAGGCTCTCTCTATCCTGTCAGTCTTCGGTTTCAATACATCTCATGTTATTCAACGCCCTGTCTGAATAACTGCACATTCTAAACGAACTGGATAACCATGCTCAGAACCATGGAAATTACAATCAATGCAACAATAATCGTTGAAATAATCTTTGTTGTCTTTTTATTCATTTCTATCACTCCTATTAAAACGCTTCATGCGTCCATACTGAAGAATCGTTTTATCAATCCAACGGGACGCTTCACTCATTGTCATCTGCTCCATTGCATCGTTAAACTCTATTTTATGATATTTACATAAATCCTTCAAGTAGGCTTTTTGTTTTTTTGTCATGGGCTGCTGCTTTTTTGCCTTAAAGCCCATCTTCTCCGGTACAAAAAGCTTCGGCTCCGATGTTTCAAAATAATGGGCCAGCGTCTGATACAATTTAGCCGTCGCCAGTGCATCATGGTAAGCACGATGTGCGGAACTGTTGATAATACCGTAATGTTCACACAATGCGCCCAGACTTCTCGACGGCAGATCCTTATGTACAGTTTTAGCAATCTTTAAAGTATCAATACCCTCATGCTCAAAAGGCAGATGGTACTTTTCGGCAGCCATTTTGGTAAAACGATAATCAAACCCCAGATTATGACCGACAACCACATAATCTTCGCAAAAATCGACAAAATCTCTCACAACCACCTGCAGATTTCTCGCCCCGGCCAGCATGTCATCCGTAATGCCGGTCAATTCGGAAATCTGCTGCGTCAGCTTCTGATGAGGATTAATAAACTCCGAAAAACGGTCTGCCACTTTCCCCTGAATGACCTTCAGGGCGCCGATTTCTATGATCGTGTCTTTATCCGGAGACAGTCCTGTCGTCTCCAGGTCAAATACCACATAATCTTTAACCATTTGCTGTTTCCTCCATTTCAGCATTGCATTCCGACACAGAAATTGCCGTCATCTTTGCTGCATACGTTAATGGATTTCTCTCTTTATAATCAAACAGCAGTACTTCCGGTTTTCCTGTCCATTGCCCGGATGCCGCCGTTGCCCGGATATCCATGGCAAATCCTTCCATATGGGTCATTCGCTTCATCTGGCGGGCCGTGCATCCCTCATAGGATGGCAGATACCTTTCTGTCATTTCCCGATTCCTGTAAAAATCTTCACACAGCGGACGATAAAGAATCTCATGTGCCCATTCCGGCCGCGACTTAAGATTCTCTCTGGCATAGAGATCGTAAAGCATGGTGGCTTTCAGAATTTCTATGGCATCACCGTGTACCTCTTGAATATCCTTCTTTTTATCAGCTGCGGCCATATCATTGACCACTTTCCCCAGATGCCGTTTCTCTGCAAACTGCAGCAAAATATCATATCGCTGCATTCTGCCATGCTGTACTTTGCCAAATCCGCACTGCTCGTAAAACGCTGCCAGATCTTCAAAGAAATCAAAAGGTGCCTCATAAAAATGCATAAGATATGTCACAGACTGCTCAAACTGATGGCTGTTGTAATAAATCTCCACCATTTCTTCCACACCTTTTAACTTCAGAATATCATCATAACTCATCCAGTCTGTTTTCAGCACCTCATACGGTGCTTTTTTTCGATAAACAATGCCATATGTTTCAGCCATATCATACATCCTGGAACCTTTTAATACCTTTAAAAAGCCCAACTGCAGCTGTTCCGGCTCCATCTGATACACATCATTAAAAGACTGTCTGAATCTGTCATAATCTTCATATGGCAGTCCGGCGATCAGATCCAGGTGCTGATGAATATTATGCCCGACATTCACGGTATGCACAGCCTTTGCCAGGCGATCCAGCCGCATGGTCCTGGAAACCTCCTGAATCGTCGCGTCATTGGTGGACTGGACACCGATTTCCAGCTGAACCAATCCCGGACGCATATCTGACAGAATAGCCAGCTCCTCATCATCCAGCAGATCCGCACCGATTTCAAAGTGGAAATTCGTTATACCGTTGTCATGGGCTTTGATATAACGCCAGATAGCCATAGCGTGTTTCTTATTGCAGTTAAAAGTTCTGTCCACAAATTTGACCTGCGGCACCTCATGATCAATGAAAAACTGCAGTTCCTTTTCCACAAGGGACATATCTCTTAAACGCACCTTCTTGTCCACGGAAGACAGACAATAACTGCATGAAAATGGGCATCCTCTGCTTGTTTCATAATAAATAATCTTATTCTTGAAATCATTCATATCTTCATAGACAAAAGGTACCTTGTTCAGATCCATGACTTCACGCCAGCCGTTATCCACCAATTGTCCGTTTTCACGGTAAACAATCCCCCGAATGTCCTCAAGCTTTCCACTACCGTCAATATAGTACTGCATCAATTCATGAAATGTCTCTTCTCCTTCACCACGAATAACGCCGGTCACTCCCGGATTTCGCTCCAGACATTCCGCAGCATCATAAGATACCTCCGGACCACCGAACCAGATCGGCATATCCGGCCTTATCTGATGCAAAAGTTCCGTCAGTTCCTCCACCATTCCCATATTCCATATATAACAGGAAAAAGCAACCATATCCGCTTTCTCCTTGTAAAGATCTGCCAGTATATCTTCTGTATACTGATTGATCGTATATTCTTTGATCTGAATCTGTTCTTTATATTCATCCGAAAAAGCCCGCAGACTGCACACTGCCAGGTTGGCATGAATATACTTGGCATTGATCGCAGCCAACACAATCTTCATTCTCTATCCCTCAGTTCATTTCTACATTTCTATTCTATGACTTATACATTTTCAGCCATTATGTCTTTTCTGTTTATCTCTTCTTCATCCATCACCCGCTTATCGGTCAGTCCCAAATTCAGTAAGCGCTTTGCGAATATCACTCATCTATTATAGGTCATCTCTCATAGAATACGCAATACTTTCTTTGCCATTGCATCTTTACATCAATTTTGCTGAAATAAAACAGGCCCTTTAAATTTTCAGTCCAATAGATAAACGGGGAACAAATGATACTTTTCATTTGCTCCCCGTTTCATATGTTTAAATCCTATTCTGTATTTTATAAGTTCGGACGAATCTGTTTTGGCTTATAACCGGCTTCTTCCAATGCCTGTATAATCTCTTTCTTATGCTCTGTACCAAAGGCTTCCAGTGTGATCTTCAGTTCCACTGCTGCACTTCTGTTAGTGCTAAAGAACTGATTATGATCCAGCTTGATCACATTACCGCGCTTGTCAGCGATAACCTGTGATACGCGGACCAGTTCACCCGGCTTATCCGGCAGAAGAACAGAGATGGTAAAGATTCTGTCCCTTGCAATAAGACCATTCTGGACAACAGATGACATGGTGATAACATCCATGTTGCCGCCGCTCAAAATAGAAACGACTTTCTTGCCCTTCACATCTAAATGCTTCAGCGCTGCAACAGTCAAAAGGCCTGAGTTCTCAACAATCATCTTATGATTCTCAACCATATCGAGGAAGGCAACAACCAGTTCTTCATCATCCACTGTGATAATGCCATCCAGGTTCTTCTGGATATATGGGAAAATCTTGGTACCCGGTGTCTGAACCGCTGTACCATCTGCGATAGTATTGACCGGTGAAACCGTTGTCACTTTGCCATTCTCAAGGGATGCTTTCATACAAGCTGCACCGGATGGCTCAACACCGATGACTTTGATATTGTTCTTCAGCATCTTGGCCAGTGTGGATACGCCTGTTGCCAGACCACCGCCGCCAATTGGAACAAGAATATAATCTACCAGTGGCAAATCCTGAATCACTTCCATAGCGATTGTTCCCTGTCCTGTTGCTACGCGCAGATCATCAAATGGATGAATAAATGTATAACCATGCTCTGCTGCCAGTTCATAAGCTTTCTCACATGCCTGATCATAAACATCACCGTAAAGAACCACTTCTGCACCATAAGCCTTTGTACGCTCTACCTTGATCAGCGGTGTGGTCGTCGGCATGACGATAACAGCCTTTACACCATAACACTGCGCCGCATAGGCAACCCCCTGTGCATGATTGCCGGCAGATGCCGTAATCAGACCTCTCTGTCTCTCTTCCTCTGTAAGCGTACCGATTGTGTAATAAGCGCCTCTCAGCTTGTAGGCACCTGTCAGCTGCATATTCTCTGGTTTAAAATATATCTTATTGCCTGTGTGATCACTGAAATATTTGCTGTAAATCAGACCTGTTTCCTGTGTCACTTTCTTCACTGCCTCACAAGCTGCCTCAAAAGCAGGTAAAGTCAGCATATTCTTCTCAGCCTCTGTAATCTCACGAGACTTGATCTTATTGATCTTCTCTTCTAATGTCAATTCAGCACCCGTTGCCAAATCCTGTTTCTTTGTATTCTCTGCCATAATGCTTCTCCTAGTTAGATTTGCAAGTCAAAAACTCAGTGAACGTATCATTCCTTATCATTCCACTGGGATATAAAATATTGTACGGTTTATAATTATACAAAATATTCCAAAAGAAATCAAACAAAAATATCCTGACATTCAAGCTCAAAGCCTGTCCTGCCAGGATATTTCGCTCATACAACTATTGATTTAATTAATCCAGTTCAGCATAAAAGTCAACAACTGCGCTGTATTTTTCAGGATCCTCGATGACGTTCAGAATGACTTCATCTTCTTCACAGGATTCATCCATGATTGCTTTCATAAACAGCATGCCATCCGGATCTGTGTTGATATTGTCTCCTTCGATTTCACCGAGTAAAACGAATTTTTCAGTCTCCATCTCGAATTCATCCAAGATGGCAAATTCTACTTCGCTGCCATCTTCCATCTCAAGTGTCACTGTATCAAATTCGTCCATTTCTTCGTTTTCTTCGATTCCCATTTGTCTCTCCTTTATTTAAGACTTTCCCGCCGACTTCATTAATATCAAAGATGGCAGGCTGCCTTTTGTTCGATTTTCAATAAAGCGTCTATTATAATGCTGCTTCCAGCGTCTTTCTGATGGCTTTAATAAATTCTTCACTGTTGGCAACTGTCACATCTTTCATGGTTGTGATCAGTGCCAGGTCTTTGGTCATTGTACCATTCTCAATCGTATCGATGGTTGCTTTCTCCAACTTGTCGGCAAAAGCCATCAGTTCAGGAATATTATCCAGTTCACCACGTTTTCTCAGAGCGCCGGTCCATGCAAAAATGGTTGCTACAGAGTTTGTAGATGTTTCTTCGCCCTTCAGATATTTATAATAATGTCTCTGAACAGTACCATGAGCAGCTTCATACTCATAAGTGCCATCCGGTGCAACCAGAACAGATGTCATCATCGCCAGAGAACCAAAAGCTGTAGCTACCATATCGCTCATAACATCGCCATCATAGTTCTTGCAAGCCCAGATATAACCGCCCTCTGAACGAATGACACGGGCAACTGCATCATCGATCAGTGTATAGAAGTATTCAATGCCTGCTGCATCAAATTTCTCTTTGTATTCTGCATCAAAGATTTCCTGGAAAATGTCTTTGAATGTATGGTCATATTTCTTGGAAATGGTATCTTTTGTTGCAAACCAGAGATCCTGATGAGTGTCCAGTGCATAATTAAAGCATGCTTTGGCAAAGCTTTCGATGGAAGCGCAGATGTTGTGCTGCCCCTGAATAATGCCCGGTCCATCAAACTGATGAATCAGTTCACGTGTCTCTTCACCGGCTTCATTGGTATAAACAAGTTCCGCCTTGCCTGCTGCAGGAATCTTCATTTCAACACCCTTGTAAACATCACCATATGCGTGTCTTGCAATTGTAATAGGCTTCTTCCAGTTCTTTACGTATGGTTCAATACCTTTTACAATGATAGGTGCTCTAAATACTGTTCCGTCAAGAATAGCTCTAATAGTACCATTAGGACTCTTCCACATTTCCTTAAGATGGTATTCCGGCATTCTTGCTGCGTTAGGTGTGATTGTTGCACATTTTACAGCTACACCGTATTTCTTAGTTGCTTCTGCAGAATCAAAAGTAACTTGGTCATTAGTCTCATTTCTATACTCAAGTCCTAAATCATAATATTCTGTCTTTAAATCAACAAAAGGTAATAACAATTCTTCTTTGATCATTTTCCAAAGGATTCTTGTCATTTCATCGCCATCCATTTCTACCAATGGAGTTGTCATTTTAATCTTTTCCATTATATTTCCTCCTAAATTAAGCTATCAAACTACTCCACTAGATTATAACTAATTACAGTGCTAAAGTAAACAAATTCCCCTGCTTTTTTTTATTTCTTACAAAAATTAACCATTTTTTCAGGGTTGATTTTTCCCCAACCCTGCCTGTTTCCTTCCATTTTTAAATCAATTGCCGTATTCCTTATCAACTTCTTGCACTGTATGTTAGACATTTCCTTATTAATGCCTAAAATCATACAGATCACGCCTGAAACTATAGGGGTTGCCATTGATGTTCCGCTTTTTGGTACATAGCTGTATCCTGACTTTATGCCATTACTGCAACTGTATATGCCATTGGCCGGAGCCAAAATATCAGGTTTTTGAACGCACTCTTTTGTTGGACCTCTACCTGAGTAATTCTTTGTAATCCTACCGTTTACTATCATCTTAATATTATCATCTAATGCCCCAACTGTAATTATCTTCTTACTGCTTCCGGGAATTGACACAGTTCCATATTCCGGTCCATTATTTCCTGCTGCAGCTATAATAACATATCCCATGTCCCATAAAAGTTCCACCGCCTCAATTAATTTCTTATTATTTCCCTCTTTATTAAATGTGCCAAAAGATATGTTAACCACTTTTATGTTATATTTCTTTCCATTATCAATAATCCACCAAATTCCACTTATTACGTTATCTTCCTTGCCAATGCCTCTTTTATCAAGAACCTTCAGTGATACTATGTCCGACTTAGGCGCAATTCCTTTAAAAAAGCCGTTAGACATTTTTCCATCTCCTGCCAGTATTCCCGTTACATGAGTTCCGTGTCCCTCATCGTCATAAATGGCTGTTTTTCCGTTTACAAAATCCTTATATTTTATTATTCTTTCCCCAAAATCAGGATGATTGTATATTCCCGTATCAAGGACTGCAACTGTCACATTTTCTCCCATTATATTATTTTTGTGCAAACTATCTATGTTTAGAATTTGTCTTACCTTCTTCATTATATTTACCATTATTTTATCTGATATTTCTACTATAATATATGGCTTATTTTTGCTTTTGTCCTTGTAGCTTTTTAACATTTTTTATTTTTTTGTAACCGGAACAGGTCAGGTTACATATACTTTAGTGTAAACAAAAATTAGGAGATTCAAAATGAGTGATTTAGCAGCAACAAACTGTGGATGTGGTTGCGGAGACGGTGGAAACAACAACTGTTTACTCCTTATCCTTATACTTTTGTGTTGTGGAGGTTATGGCAACGGCTCAGGCTGTGGTTGTGGCGGTAATGACTGCTCAAGCATTATCTGGATTATTTTGCTTCTTAGCTGCTGTGGCGGTTGTGGTTCATTCTTTGGTAATGGAAACGGCTGTGGTTGCGGCTGCTAGTTGATGACAACGACTTTTACCAATACGACTTTCTATGTCTGACCAAAAACGCTCTTTTATACAATAATATAGAAGACACAAACCTGTTTGTTTTACTTACAAGTATTATGTGCGCATATTTTTAATTTAGTATTTTATTTGTTTTTACAGCATAAACTTAATAAAACAGACAACACAATATTATCCGGGGGGATTATGGTTATATGGAAAACAACCGTTTTATGCAAACAAAATTCGATTCCATGGTAACTAATCAGACTATGCAGTTAGTAAAAGCCATAATCCCTTATATTGATAATAATCTTGCAACTGTTCTCGGGGTTTATATCAAGTTTATAGAGCTTGAAAATACCTTTCGTGTTAACCAAAATGTTTCCATTGCAACTATGAATGCCAATCATAAAGGGCTTGAAAGTATGCTTGAAGATATTAAGGAATTTTTAAATGACGGGGACAAGGAAACTCTTGAAACTTTAATGACTGTTATGGAAATGATGAATATGGATGACGGGGCAAAGCAGGATATTTTAAGCGGATACATGGATATGTTTGGTATGTGATTTAAGGAGGTTCTATGATTAATAACAAATGGATGGAAAATCCTGTACTTTCAGATATTTCTACTGAAAAAATGGAAGTTCTAACTAAAATACTAAATGGTGCAGGAGATATGGATGCAAAGCAAATGCTTACATATTTTATTAAAGAAACTAATCAGGCATCCCAAAATGGCATAAACTTCACCGACAAAGAAACAGATGCCATACTTGAAGTTCTAAAAGCTGATATGTCGCCTGAGGAAATCAAAAGAATTGATACCATAAAAAGAATGGTAAGCATGCTTGGGAAACGAAAGAAAATGAATTGATGTGTGTCCCAAAGTCACTCATCCTCTTTTGTTTCATCACAAGTGGATGAATGACTTTGTACACTGTAATCATAATATTCCATACTGTTTTTCGGCAAAGCACGACTTGATATTAAAATTTCTATAAGCACCAGCAATTCCTTACTAGACACAAACTCGCCTTTAAGAAGTCTAAAGAAAATATCTAAAATCCTATATTTTTTGTCCTGTAATTCCATAACCTCTTACTCCATATTATATTTTCTCTCTTCGCTATAATACCAACGCTCACATAGTTTTGCATAGCCAATAACATATTGATATTTGTATTCCGGTTTTTTATTTAAACATATATTTATTTTATATGTAAAAGTTGAATTATCTGCAAAAAGTTTATCAAAACTTACTACAAGTGTATTATCTTTCACTTCCACTTCTACGCTGACATTGTACATTAAATCATAAATATCTTTCTTTATGTTTTCAGGCATATTAATATTTGAATCTGACTCTATACCATCACACATTTCATTAAGATTAAATTTTACATCCGCACATTTGTCTATATATGAAAAATACTCTGCTATTTCTGTTAGTTGTTTATAATATGTAGTCAAAACTGGTCTAATTGCTTCATCTACATAGACTTTTTTAGAAATCTTCGATGGATTCATATAATCCATCACATCCACCTTTATAACCTTTTTCACTCCGTTTACTGCTCGGGCTGTAATATAGACTGTTCCTGTTTTCCTATTATCATTAGCCGTAACGACACCTTTTTGATTTACAGTCGCAAGACTTTCATCTGAGCTACTCCAAACAAGATTACTGTTATATACTTTCTTCTTTTTTAATCCTTTATTTACTCTTGCTTTTGCATGTAATTTTATACTTTCATATAAACCTACATTGTAATTATCTTCATAATAAAAATCAGGAATTACCACTCTTGCCGGGTTAATTTTTTTAGCGTTTCTTTTAGTTGCTTTCACTCTTATTTTATAGCTTTTTACACCTAAGGCCTTCTTTCCCTTAACTTTCGTATAAGGAGCGATTTGGTATGTATACTTTTTTCCTGCCTTAACTTTTTTGTCAGTATAACTTTTTATTTTATTACTTTTTATTGTAGCTATTTTTTTGTTATTTCTGTAAATAACATAGCCCTTTGACTTTGATACTTTGGACCATTTCAAAATTATACCCTTTTCGTTTGACATATTTCCATAAAAAGTAATTGTTGAATTTATACTTGGATTTTTTGTTTCATCTGCTTTTACCAAATAACAATTAGTTATAAATGTAACCATTATTAAGATTGCTATTGATATGATGAATTTTAGATTATGTTTTATCTGTTTCATATTGCCCCCTAAACGTTACCTTTTTTCAAAATTTTATCACACTTGGTATTTCTTGTCTATAAAGATAAAAGCTGCCATCAGGTCATCACAACCTAACAACAGCTTTTTAACTAAATACTTAATTATTTAGCAACTATATTTATAATTCTTCCCGGAACATAAATTTCCTTAATAATGTTTCCTGTTAACTTGTCGCCTAATGCTTCCTTACCCTGAGCAATAGCGTCATCCTTTGAGATGTCAGCAGGTACACTGATTACAACTTTTGTCTTACCGTTAATCTGAACAGGAACCTGGATTTCATCATCCTTCATAAGTTCTTCGTCAGCTTCAGGCCACTTGTTGTTTTCAAATACGCTACCTGTGTTTCCAAGTCTTTCCCATAATTCTTCACCGATATGTGGTGCAAATGGAGCTAATAATGTAACGAAAGTCTGAATTGTTTCTTTGTCAATTCCGCCTTCTTTCTTAGCTAATTCAATAAACTTGTTATTAAATTCCATAAAACCTGAAACTACTGTATTTAAACTAAAGTCTTCAAGACGTCTTGTAATTGTATGAACCATCTGGTGACGAAGTTTTATCATTTCCTTAGTTGGCTCAACATTAGCTTCAATGCTATCTACTGCTAACTTCCAGAATCTTGTGATAAATCTATATACACCATCAATTCCTCTTTCATCCCATTCTGAATCAAGTTCAGGTGGTCCTACGAACATTTCATAAAGTCTTAATGAGTCACATCCGTAATCTCTTACCAAATCATCAGGTGAAACAACGTTACCTTTTGATTTACTCATCTTAATACCATTCTTACCTGTAATCATACCCTGGTTAAATAATTTCTTAAATGGTTCGTCGAAATCAACTACTCCGATATCATGTAAGAATTTAGTATAGAATCTTGAATAAAGTAAATGAAGAACTGCATGTTCTACACCACCAATATACATATCTACAGGAAGATACTTGTCAGCTTTTTCTCTTGAAACAAGTTCTTTGTCATTCTTATTATCAATATATCTTAAGAAATACCATGATGATCCTGCCCACTGTGGCATTGTATTTGTTTCACGCTTTGCAGGTTTTCCACAGCAAGGACAAGTTGTGTTAACCCATTCATCAATTGCTGCAAGTGGTGATTCACCTGTGCCTGTTGGTTCATATGATTCTACGTCAGGTAATAATAATGGCAACTGCTCTTCAGGAACCGGAACTGCTCCACAGTCAGGACAATGTACGATTGGAATAGGTTCACCCCAATATCTCTGTCTTGAGAATACCCAGTCACGTAATTTATAGTTAACTGTAGCTCTACCAAATCCTTTTTCTTCAATAATGTGAGGAGCTTCTTTCTTAAGAACAGAAGATTCCATACCATTCCACTCACCTGAGTTAATCATAGTACCTACAGCTTCTGTGTAAGCTTCTGTCATATTTTCGATTTCTTTACCATCTTTTGCAATAACCTGAATAATTGGAATGTTAAACTTAGTTGCAAAAGCAAAGTCTCTGTCATCATGTGCAGGAACACACATAATTGCACCTGTACCATAATCAGCAAGTACATAATCTGAAAGCCAGATTGGAACCTTTGCACCGTTTAATGGGTTAATTGCATAGCTTCCAGTAAATACACCTGTTTTTTCTTTTCCCTGAAGTCTGTCTACAGATGACTTATTAGCTGCCATCTGAATGTATGCTTCAACATCTGCTCTTGTCTCATCTGTTGCAAGAGATTTTGCCATAGCATGTTCAGGAGCAAGTACCATAAATGTTGCACCGTAAAGTGTATCAGGTCTTGTTGTATATACTGTAATCTTCTCATCTGAGTTTTCTAATTTAAAGTCAACTTCTGCACCATATGATTTTCCAATCCAATCTGCCTGCATTTTTTTAACTTTTTCAGGCCAGTCAAGCTTGTCTAAATCTGCAAGAAGTCTGTCAGCATAAGCTGTGATTTTTAACATCCACTGCTTAAGGTTCTTCTTTGTAACTTCTGCTCCACATCTTTCACAGCATCCGTTAACAACTTCTTCGTTAGCAAGACCTGTCTTACATGATGGACACCAGTTAATTGGCATTTCTTTCTCGTAAGCAAGTCCTTTCTTAAACATCTGAACAAAAATCCACTGAGTCCATTTATAGAACTTAGGATCTGTTGTGTTAACTTCCATATCCCAGTCATAAAGAGAAGCAATTTCATTAATCTGTCTCTTAATGTTTGCAATATTAGCTGCTGTTGAAATAGCTGGATGTGTCTTCATCTTAATAGCATAGTTTTCTGCCGGAAGACCAAAAGCATCCCATCCCATAGGATGAATAATATGATAACCATGAAGCATCTTATATCTACTCCATACATCACTAATAACATATCCTCTCCAATGTCCTACATGAAGTCCTGATCCTGATGGATAAGGGAACATATCAAGACAATAATATTTTGGTTTTGTAGTGTCTTTATTAATAGGGGTTACATCCCAATTGTGACGCCACTTTTTTTCAATTTCCTTATGATTATAAGGTGTTGCCATAATTTATTTCCTCCTAAAAATATGTATAAAAATTTAATCTTTAGCTATTGTTGTTGTGTCTTTCTTAGAAGACTTAGTTGTTTCAGGCTGCTTAACATTTTTTGTTGTTTCGCTTTCCTTCTTTGTTGCTTTCTCCTTAGTCTTTTTTTCCTTTGTGGTTTTTTCAGACTTTGTATTCTCCTTAGGAAGCTTAAGTTTCTTCTTTTGAGCCTTTGACGGTTCAAATCGCTTATTACCCTCAGATTCTTTTACTTTTATTTCACACATTACCTGACATGAACCAACGTTTCCTGCCTTGTCCTGTGCCTTAATTGAAACCGGGAAGTTGCCTTCCTTTAATTCCAATGGATCAACTGTTGTTATTGTGATTGTTACGTCACTTTCATTACATGATACATACTTTCTAACCATTTCTTTAATAGCCTTAGCGTTAGATTCCTTGTTCATATCCTTTTGGTCTTTGCTTTTTACTTCATAAGTAAACTGAGTCTTAGAACATGTAACCTTAGGCTTTGTTGTATCAACTACCTTGTATGATAATGAAGCTGTTATCTTCTTACCTGATTTAAGCTTGTAAGTATATGTCACTTTAGATGTTCCTGTTTTGGAAGAATCAATCTTATTATACTTAAGCTTTCCTGTAATATTCTTTCCTGTTTCATCTAATGCTAACAGGTTACTAAAATAATCTATCTTTTCACCTTCTTCAACATTAACAGGTGTGTATCCTGTTGCTATTGTGCCATTAGCTTTCTTCAAGTATGGATTGCTTTTATCAGGATCTGTAGGATCCCATCCACAATACTTGTTTGTTTCAGTCTTTTTTCCAACCTGTAGTGGAAGTTGGTCTTTCTTTGAACCTTTCACTATTTCAAGAACTGTCTTGTACTTACAGTTATTGTAAACCCAAGCTGCATCTGATGCATACAAAATAATTGACTTGTCAACTTTCTTATCCTTACCTACTGAATTATAAGACTTCTTAACTAAAGTATCAGGATATCTGTCGCTATATTCTGCTGACTGAATCCATGCTGAATAAGTATATAAAGTATTGTACCTGTGCCATCCATTGTTTTTAACCCATGAATAGCTCTTTTCAGTTTTGTATTTGCCCTTTTTAACATTCTCTCCCAATGTGCATGGAAAAATCTTATAGGCTGTCTTGTTCTTCTTGTCAGCATCATATCTGTAGACTACCATAACATTCTTTGCCATATTAATCTGCAAATAAAATTCATCTGCCTGTTTCTGTACTGTTTCCTCTTCTTCATCTGTGGCGATAGTGTTTCCAACACCGCTGGTCTTATCTGCATCTTTGTTAATCTTGCTTTGCATATACATTAACGCTGCAAATATTATTCCTGCCACAACAAGAATTTCTACTATTGTTATCAGTATATTTTTAAACTTTTTACTTTTTAATAAATCTTTAATATTCAACTTAGTACCCCTGAATCTGTAGGTATTTTGTTATTAAAAGAAAAAGGCTTCTAAAAAAATGCCTACGCATACCACAATATTATACATCATTGTGAGCATTTTTCAAGAAACCTTTTTATTTTATATTATTTTTGTAGGATATTATTCTCCATCAACTGCCTGTGAATCAGTGCCATCGCTTGATGAACTGTCACCTGAATCTGATGAATCGCTACTACTTCCGTTATTAGATGAATCTGAGCCATCTGAATCTGAGCTTGAACTTCCTGAATCAGAACTTCCACTAGAATCGCTATCTGACTTTTCTGAACTTCCACTGGAACTGTCATCTGAACTTCCTGAATCACTTCCAGTTGAACTATCTGAACCTTTATCAGAACCTACATCATCGCTTCCGTTTGAATCTCCACTGTTTGTATCTGACTTGCTATTCTTATTTACACTTTCAGTCTGGCTCTCATTATTATTTCTATTCTGATAATAACGTTTATATACAAACAAACCTCCCACTGCAACTGCTGCAGCCATACAAATAAGAATTAAGAATAATAACAGGTTAGTGAAGAAATGATGCTGCTTTCTCTGACGTCTGCCTCTTCTTCCTCTTCTCTCCCTGCGACCTAAGCTTGGAGTGCTTATGCCTCCTCTTGACTTTTTGCTTCTGCCTCTGGTCTTTTTAGTCTTAGTTTTCTTTGTCTTTTTTGTTTTGTTTTTATTATTGTCAGACTGCTTGTTAGCATTGTCTTCTGACTTAGGTTTGTTCTGACTTTGCTTTTTGGCATTGTTGTCTGTATTAATCTGCTGTGTACTTTCCAAATCTTTCTTAGGCTGTTCATTAGCAAATTTTTCAGGATGAACCATTTTCTCATATGTGGTTTTTAATCCCTGCCAATCCGGTTCGCTGTAAAATGCAGGTGGCTGGCATGAAACCTTTGCCTGTTCATTCATCATACATACAACAGTTTTGTCGTCTGTAATCTGGTCTATTGCCCAAACAGGATAGCTATACTTAGCCATTCCGTCGCACAATCTTTTTGTAAGATTTTCGTCAAAAAACTTACTATATCCATTCTTCAAGCAATTAGAAAAAACATTTCTGTCCATATCTCCGTCTAAGAAACTTTCAAGAATGTTCTTAGGATTGTTAAATGACTTATTATTCATAACACAGTCAGGATTCATAAGAAATTCTGCTGCTGAATTGTAAACTTTCTTCTGACCTGTTGCTTTTGCAACACTGTCTGTGGCATTTAACAAAAATGGTGAAATAAGTTCATTAAGAATACCATCTGTAACAAGCATAACTGAAGCAATGTTGTTGTCTAACTTTCCAAAGCTCCAACTGCCTTCTCCTGCTCTCAATGGCTTAACATACTGCTTGTTCTCACCCTGTTGCTGTTCAGTTATGATATCCATAGTTCCGTCATTCTTTTTTACAACTATGCCACCATCCCCGGCGTGTCCATAAGCAATGCTTTGTCCATCATAAATCGCTCCGCTAAGAGTTGTATCGAAATCTTCAATCTGTGCATTGTTCTCTGTTGCATACTGGTTAATGCTATTTAATGCATAAGAAAAAGAATCCTTTAATACCTGCAATTGTTGGTCTAAATTCATACCGGAATTAATATTTTTACTACAATATTCTCCTGCTTTTTCTACTGCAATCTTTGCTCCTATATCGGAAGATTTTGCACTTCCTACACCGTCAGCTACTAAACCTACTGAGCATCCATTATTAAGTTGTATTACTTTATTAGCGTCCTGACAGGCCATATTTCTGGTACTGTGGGACTTTCCTTTTATTGAAAATCCATAATTAATCATACATTTCTCCATTTCCCATTTGGCACAGATTATATATGATTGTTATTTAAGTCAAAATAATCTGCGCTACTTATTTAGCCTTTTTAAATTTACTGACTATAATACATATAATAACAGTAACTGCCATATCAGGCAATGTATTTCCAACAATTATATCAACTGTCATAAGATATCTGTATAGAATAAATCCAATAACCCAGATTATAATATTTGTAATTTCAACGTTTTTATCTTCGCTATTGTTTTTGATAATGAAGAAGTCTGCAATTTGAATTGCAATCATAGGTGCAAATACTGAACCTATTAAATAAAGGAAATCAGTAATATCGTCCATTGGGTAAATAATTGCTGCTATTGTACCAACGATTGTTACTGCAATCGCCATATACTTTCCGTTAATTTTGCTAAAGATTGTTTCACTTGAAACACCTGCTGAATATGCATCCAAATATGTTGTTGTAACTGTTGAAAAAACAATTATAAGAAGTCCTGCTATTCCAAGACCTGCCTTTAACATTATCTGGTCGATTCCTGCATTCTGTGCAAAAATAGCTGCACCCATTCCAATTATATACATCCAACAGCTTACAACTCCGTAAACAATGGCACTTGCTGCTGTTGCCTTAATTGGCTTTTCTGCTTCTCTTGTGTAATCACTGATTAATGGAAGCCAGGAAAGTGGCATTGCTACTGCAAGTTCTACTGCCGCACCAAACGTTAATCCATCATCAGGAATACTTGTTGCCACACCGTTGTCAAAGAAAACAACTTTACACAAAATAATTGTTAGAATAAATAAAGCTGTCATTGCAACAACATTTACTTTTTCGATGTTTTTTATTCCAATAAAAATCCAAATAATAATAAGTACACCGATTACAATGCACCACACCCAGTTTCCTGTATTAAAAATTCCGTTGGCTGAAAGTGCGCCGTCATAAATCATAATGGCTGTCCATCCTGCCAATTGAATAACATTTAATACTGAAAATAGAATACTTCCTTTCTGACCGAAACTTATCTTTACTGTTTCCATTGCACTTTTCTTTGTCTTTGCACCGATTACTCCTGCAAGGAATAAAAGTGAGCAGCCAATTAAGTGTCCGATAATAATCGCAAGAATGCCTTTTTCCATTCCAAGTGAAGCAAGATATGTACCTGTTACAATTTCTGCAATTGATACACCTGCTCCAAACCAAATTAAACTATTACTAAATACTGATGTCCCTTTTTTATCCATTTTATGTACCTCTTTCCTTTTTTAGTCGCACTTAATTGCAAATGCATGATTCATAGGACCACTGCCTTTTCCTAAATCAAGCATTGCTGATAATGCTCCTGAAATATATTCTTTTGCCTTTTCCACTGATGTATCCAAATCTCTGCCTTTTGCAAGATTTGAAGCTATGGCACTGGAAAGTGTACATCCTGTTCCATGTGTATTAGGATTGTTAATTCTCTTACCATAGAACCACTTGTATTCACCGTTTCTGTAAAGAAGGTCGTTGGCATCATTTATGCTGTGACCGCCCTTGCATAATACGGCGCAGTCATATTTTTCGCTAATAACTGCTGCTGCCTTTATCATTTCCTCTTCGTTATGTATTTCCATATTGGATAATACTTCTGCCTCCGGAATATTTGGTGTTATTACTGTTGCCAAAGGAATTAAGTATTCCTTTAAAGTGCTTATGGCATCATCGCTTATTAATTTTGCTCCGCTTGTTGCAACCATAACGGGATCAAGAACTATGTTCTTTCCATTGTATTCTTTTAGGCTTTTAGCTATTGTTTTGATTAAGTCACTTGATGATACCATTCCTATTTTTATGGCATCCGGTGTTATGTCTTCAAATATAGCTTTTAGCTGTGCCTGTAAAAATTCAGGGCTTACTTCATAGATGTCTGATACGCCGGTTGTATTTTGAGCAGTTAAGGCTGTAATAGCACTCATGGCATAAACTCCATTAGCTGTCATTGTCTTTATATCTGCCTGTATTCCGGCACCTTTTTAGTCTTTATATAATCTATGAGCCCCGCCTGTTCAAGCTTTTTCCTTAATCTTGTAACATTAACAGTCAGCGTGTTATCATCAATAAAGTCATCACTTTCCCAAAGCTTCATCATAATATTATCACGCGAGACTACTTTACCTATATCCTGTCATCCTCAACTATTAATATTTTATACATAGACTCACCCTGCTTCAATGTGCTTCATTATTGTATTATTATTTACAAGCTATTACGTTAAGTATATATTCATACATTCTCTTAGTTGAAGATATGCTTAAGTGTTCCTCAGTTGTATGAATATCAAAAATATCAGGTCCCATTGATATGCAGTCAAGTCCTTCTATTTTGCCTGCAAGTATACCACATTCAACACCTGCATGAATAGCCTCGATAGTTGGCTTTTTACCATACATCTGTTCAAATATCCTTACCATGTCATCACGCAGCTTAGAATCCTTCTTATATTCCCATGCTGGATATTCACCTGTAAATTCAGCATTTGCCCTGAATGCTTCACTAATGAATTTGATCTGGCTCTTAAGATTCTTTAAAGCAGCCCCTACAGAACTTCTAAGTGAGAATCTAAGACATATACCTGATTCATCTAGTGAAATCACACCAAGATTAAGCGAAGTTTCCACAAGATTATCTATATCCTGGCTCATTCTCATTATTCCGTTAGGTAATGCCTGTATAAGTGAAACTGCCTTTGTGCTATCTTCATATGTTACTGCCTCTGTGCTGCAACCCTCTGATATATCTACAACACACTTTAAGTCTGCATCAGATGTAGCAAACTCTTCTTTTATCTCTTTTGCTGCATTCTCAATAGCTGCTTTAACCTCTGCTGTCTTGTCTGCTGCTACAATAATCTCAGCCATACATTCTCTTGGAATAGCGTTATCCTTTCTTCCACCGTTAAACGCTGCAAGATATACATTATTGTCTGTGATAACATCCCTTAATATTCTTGACATAAGAACATTCGCATTACCTCTGCCTTTATCTATTTCGACACCTGAATGGCCTCCTGTCAGTCCTGATAAAGTAATACTAAGCTTTGTTCCAGTAACCTTATTTTTATCAAGCTTTAGTGTAACTCTGCTACTGCAGCCACCTGCACAGCTTGCAAGCATGATTCCTTCTTCTTCACTATCCATATTAAGAAGCTTTTTGCCCTTTAACATAGATACATCTATGGAAGAAGCACCTTCCATGCCTACTTCCTCAGATACTGTACACACGAACTCAAGACGTGGATGTGCGATACTGTCGTCATCAAGTATTGCAAGTGCATAGGCAACAGCTATTCCATCATCACCACCAAGCGTTGTTCCCTTAGCAGATATGAAATCACCATTTACCTCAAGATCCAGTCCATCCTCATCCATATTCTTATCACAATCAGGTGTCTTCTCGCATACCATATCCATATGTCCCTGAAGTATTATAGGTGCTGCATCCTCATAACCCTTTGAGGCTTCCTTTATTATGATTACATTGTTAAGTGAATCCTGATAATATTCAAGCTTTCTTTCCTTAGCGAAATCAACAAGATAATTGCTGATTTTTTCTTCCTTATATGATGGATGTGGGATATTACATATATCCTCAAAAAAAGAAAATACATTTTTAGGTTCTAATTCAGATAATACTCTCATAACACTGTCTCCTTTAAAATATTTATAATCTACAAATTTATTTTATTCATTTGTTTATCTGCTTATTTATCTTGTTCATATATACAATAAACTGATTCTTATGAAGCAGCTTTATAAAATAACACAATCTCTCATACAGCGGCTCCGCTTTATCTCCAAAATGCTCTTTCACAAGCTGTCCTATATCATAAATACTTCTTACACCATCTATGCTATGCCATACAAATGTACCGAAATCATCTAGTTCGATGTAACTATATCTGGGCTTTCGTGCAATAAGCTGCGCTATTCTGTTAAAAATCCCCTTATTGTGTACTTTGACTTCTACATGACCTTTTTTGTTTTCCCTGCATTCGAACAACGAATTATGCTTTGGAACATAGTCTAAGTAATTATCCTTCTGCTTAGCCATAAATCAAGCCTTCTCCTTTAATCCTAGAAAATAAAAATCTGCCGGCAAAATAACCGGCAGACTCATTGTAACATATTATTTATTATTTTGTCTTCTTTTCTTTTTTGTTAATAAATGCTACTAATGTTGCAACAAGACATGCAAAGAATACAAGTCCTCCAATATTACCAAGATTAATAATCTTTGATATATTAATAGCATCGCCAAGAGTATCTGCACCAATAGGAATAATAGCGAATACCGCTAAAAGGATACCAACCAGTCCTTCACCGGCAATAAGACCTGATGAATAAAGTATTCCCTGATTAACCTTAGCCTTACGCTCTTCTTCTGTAATACCTTTCTTCTTATCAAAGTAAAGTCTTACAAGTCCACCAACCATAATAGGTGTACTTAAATAGATTGGAAGATAAAGTCCTACTGCAAATGGAAGCACAGGTATCTGAAGAATCTCAACTACTATTGCAATTGCAACTCCTGCAAATACAAGTGACCATGGAAGGCTGTTACCCATAACACCTTCAACAACCATCTTCATAAGAGTTGCCTGTGGTGCTGGTAATTCTGTTGAACCATAGCCCCATGCTGCATTAAGTAAATAAAGTACTCCACCAACTGTAATAGCTGATACAGCTACACCAATAAGTTCACCAGCCTGCTGCTTGTAAGGTGTTGCACCTACTATATAACCTGTCTTTAAATCCTGTGATGTATCTCCTGCTATAGCAGCAATTATACATATTACAGAACCAATACTTATAGCCGCAACCATACCCTTCATTCCAACAGTACCTGTTGCCTTAAGAATCGCTGATGAAATAAGAAGTGTCGCAATAGCCATACCTGATACAGGGTTATTGGAACTACCTACTAATCCAACCATACGAGATGATACTGTTGCAAAAAAGAAACCAAATATGATAATGATAATTGCACTAAGAAGATTTACAGGAATAGCTGGGATTAACCACATAATAATAGCAAGTACTCCGATTCCTAATACAACAAACATCATAGGAATATCCTTAGTTAATCTTGATTCTACTCCATCTGCCTTCTTACCATATCCCTTAAGTGCCTGCTTAAATGTCCTTACAATAAGTGGTAATGACTTAATCAAGCTTATAATACCACCAGCTGCAACTGCACCGGCTCCAATATAACGTACATAATTAGACCATATCTGTGATGGATTCATCTGTGAAACTGGAATAAGTGCTGGTCCAATGATATTATCTCCACCGAATAATGCGATTAATGGCATAATCATAAACCATGCAACAGAACCACCTGCAAGAAGGTATGATGATACCTTAGGTCCACATATATAACCAACTCCTAAAAGTGCAGGTAATACATCTGCACCTACTGCTGAACCCTTATATGGTTTAATTGTAAAATCAACCTCACTTGGGAACACCTTAAGTCCATCTGCTATAAACTTATAAACAGCAGCAATACCAAGACCTGCAAATACTGTGCCAGCCTTAGCACCACCTTCTTCACCTGCAACTAATACCTCAGCACATGCCTGTCCTTCTGGATAAGGTAACACACCATGCTCCTGGACTATCAATGCACTACGAAGTGGAATCATGAATAATACTCCAAGGAAACCACCGATTAATGCAATAAGCGCTATCTCAACTAAAGAAGGCATAACTGTACCTTCCTCCTGCGCCCACATAAATAATGCTGGAAGTGTAAATATAGCACCTGCTGCAACCGATTCACCAGCAGAGCCAATAGTCTGGACCATGTTATTCTCTAATATGGAATCTCTTCTTAATATAAAGCGGATAATTCCCATTGAGATAACCGCTGCTGGTATGGATGCAGAAACTGTCATACCAACTCTAAGTCCTAAATATGCGTTAGCACCGCCAAATAATATAGCTAATAAAGCACCTATAATAACAGATGTAACTGTTAACTCAGGCATAACCTTATCAGCTGGAATATAAGGCTTGAACTCTTTCTTTTCGTTCATACTCTTTCTCTCTTTCTTAATATTCTTATGCAAAAAACGTACATAATATAATATTATTAAAAAAATATGAAAATGTCAAATATCTTTCAGATGTAAATTGTAAACCGTAAATAGTAAACATAGCTTTATTCCTATGCAATTCCTGCAATCAGAACTTTGCAAATATATTAGTACTATTCTTAAGATTCTGGGCAACACTCTTGTTTTCTATCATTTTATTGCTGATATTGACTATATCCTCAACAAGATCCTGTGTGCTTATTCTTCAAATTTCACATCCTGAAGATTATCTCTTTGAGCTGTAATTCCATCTGCACACCACTCATAGGTATTGGTATATACTTTCTCATTTTCTAATGCTTCAAATTTTAAATTAATTGGTTTGTTGTTTTTACTAATAAAAT
>ENA-OPDD01000788-OPDD01000788.1-human-gut-metagenome-genome-assembly--contig:-NODE-788-length-22856-cov-2.978773_pt1 | contig 22856 bp, 12 predicted proteins | sample MGYA00241574_ERZ501499 | MGnify/ENA primary metagenome ERZ501499 (study PRJEB25962, sample SAMEA2042576) | human gut metagenome | biome: human gut; feature: human-associated habitat; material: faeces...
AGATTTAGAATAGCCAGAAAAAAGAAAAAAATAATACATCCCAGATGCGGCTTGGGAGCGTGTTTAAGATGCGAACGAGCATCATAAACACAGCGACTATAGAGCAGAAGGGATGTATTGTTTTTTCTTTTTTCGTCTATTACCAAATCTACAAATCAATCACTGGTAGATAAAGATATGCTTCTTCTCCCTGATAGCATTCAAAACACATCCCCTGATGTGATATTTTATATTCTTTTTGCGTACAGAGCCATTCGGTAAAGACGTAACGCCAGCCATCCCGTACAGCATCCGCTACTTTTTCAGGAGTTTCCTGTGATTTAATTGTAAAAATTGCGTATCGTCCGGCAGGAATCTCCACCTTATGGAAACCATCCGGAATTTCTGTAGAGTCAGTTAAAAAGCCAAAGAAATAGTGTAATTCACCGCTGATATGGTCGGGATGGGTCCATAGTCCAACTTCGCCATAATCATGGATTCCTTCTGGATAGGCAGGGTATTCTTTAAAATTAATGTGATTCCAGTAAGCACCGGATTTGCTGTAATCACTGTCATATTCGCCGGGAATCTCGTACCCAAGTGCTGTCTGTGACCGTAATGCTTTAATTTCAACGTGTAGCATAATAAGAACCTCACTTTCTTTATTTTGTTTTAAATATTCTCGTGCGCTAATACCATATTCTTTGCGAAATGCTTTAGAAAAACCGGAACTGGTTTCAAAGCCATTATCAAATCCGGCCTGTGTGATACTCATTCCAGATAAAATATCCTTTTTTGCTTTTTCCAAACGGAGAAGGCGTATGTATTTTCCCGGTGACATATCACAGCAGATTTTAAAAATGTGGCAGAAATGATAAAGAGAGTAACCATAGCGGGAAGCCAGAGATTCTGCTGTTAATGTGTCTTGAAGGTGATTTTTTATGTATGTAGTACAATCTTTTATTACTTCTAAAGAATTATTTTTATTCACGATCTCTCCTTTCCGCAGTTTCTATGAGTGCAGTCGGTGCGACTGCTCGACTTGAATATAAATATCATACACCAATACACAGGTTATGTTTTATAAATATTGTATCAGAGAAAAGAAAAAAGACTTTTCCAGAGTTGCGAAGTTTATCTGAAGAATAGAGATTGTCCGTAGTGGGAGTTGTAAATTGACAGAATGTTAGTGGTGATTTACAATATAACTAAAAAACATTTGGATATTAAAAAAATAATATTCAAGTCGAGCAACTGCGAGACTTGGCGCGTGATTCTGGTCAGCGTAAGCTGACATATTCTTTACAGAATCACTGCGCATCCTCGCGGAGCGTTTATCTCAGTCGGAGATTGGACTCCCACTGAGACAAATTTGCTGTCATTCACCACCTGAAGGAGGTGGGAGTCTTCTCGACTGAGATAAAATAACAGAGAAAATGAAAGAAAAAGAAATAGAAATAATAGAAGGATAGAGAAAATGAACACAGTGAATGAGACAAAAACATTTTCCTCACTTCCGGAGGAAGAATCAGCTTTATGGGAACGTATGAGAGACACTCTTTTGTGCCTTCAGACAGATAACAGCATTTCGGTAAAAGATCTGGCAAGCAGACTGGCATACTCTACGCAGGAATTCCTTTATCTGGCTGACATTTTCTTTGACAATTCTCTTGATACAATCAGGGAACAGGTGCAGGGATTAAATATTGAAGAGGATTATACAAATCAAGTCCTTCCATTTGAACGGATTCCTGATAGTTCTATGATAGAATATAAAGTTGTGAGAAGAATGGCACAGACAGTAGAGGCAGATATGCTGCCTTTAGAAGGCGATATTTTTCAAAACGGAATGGAATATATCGAGAAGGATGTAAAGGAAAAGTGGAAGGAGAGGGAGCGTGCCGGAGAGTATATGCAGTTTTGGTGGCATGATGATTCATACCATTTCTTTTATATGATTGGGCAGGAAGTTCCAAAAGATGCCGGAAAGGAAAGTGAAAAGAAGAGAATTGATATTGGGGCATCGGATTATGCAGTTTTTACGTTAAAAGAGCAATATTGGGATAAACAGGCACCGGATATTATAAAAATGTTGATAAAATATGCGTTATGTGACTGGATAAAGCAAAGTGAAATGCACTATGACAATCGGAAAATGTATTTTATTTCTTTTGAAAACGGACTGTACTCAGTATATCTTCCTCTTAAAAAAAGAATGCATTCGGATTATGTAATGAAAAATAAAAAAGAGGAGAAAAAGATTTATGGAGTTGACGAGTGGATTAGTTATATTGATGAGCATATTACGGAGAATTTAACAGCAAAAGGTCTTGCAAAGCTGTTTCATTATTCCGAGAAACACTTAAAAAATATTTTCCAGCTTTATTATGAAACGAGAATCACCGATTACATAAAACAGAGAAAGCTGTACTTTGCTGCAGAAGAATTAAAAGAAGGAAAGAATCCGGAAAAAGTATGTGCCAAATATCAATTTGCAAGTTATAGCGTTTTTTCTAATGCATTTCGCAAAGAATACGGCGTTGTTCCGGCAAAGTATTACCGGATGGAATTTCAGAATATTGCATGGATCAATTACATTGATGAGCATATTACAGAAGATATCACACCAGAGATGATGGCGGAACATTTTAACTATTCCAGAGACTATTTTCGCAAAGCCTTTCAGGATGATTTTGGAATGGGACTTAGTGCGTATATCAGTCAGAGGAAAATACAAAAAGCAGCCAGAGAATTACGTCAGGGTGTCAAGGTAGCCAGTTTAGCAAAAAAATATGGTTTTAAGTCGAGAAATGGATTTGATAAAGCCTTCCGCAAAGCCTTTTGTACTAGTCCTTCCAAATATGCTAAAGCAAACACAGAAGTTGTTGACTTAAATCAGTTTTACTCAGAATATAAAGATAAAATGAAAGTATCCTTTATGGACGTTGATGATATCAAAATGGTTGGCTGGACGATCATCCCAAATCGTGGACGGGAAGTAGATATACCGGCACAGATAGCATTCTGGCTCGATGAGGACTCACCATACTTCAAGAAAATGAACTCTGTAGCCGGAAGTGCGAATGGAAATGATAAGATTGCCATGTGGTATCATGACCCGGAATGTATCAATATTCAATATGTCCTTGGACCGGTTGTAAACAACTTCACGAATGTGCCGGACGATGCTGTGAAAATAGAGATAGCCGCCGGACGATTTGCCGTATTTGAAACAGACCGCGAAAGCGATGTGGATAATCTCGCAGATACCATCCGTATGTTTTCCCGGTGTGTTTTTTATGGCTGGATAAAAGAACACCGCGATATGGTCTCTTTACAGAACTTTACTTTTGAAAGATACATCAATAAAAAAGTATACATATATGTTCCGATAAGAGTAAAATAATAAAAATACCCCGTCAGATCATTCAGTCTGACGGGATTTTTTCTGCAAAAAATGTCAAGCGTTTTTTTTAAAAATCTAAAAAAGGTTCCAAAATGACGAAAAGACATCCGTCTGGTTGGAATACTTTTTAGAAAAGCCATGTTATAATAAATGTACAAAAAAATACATTCTATTTTAAGAAAGTTGGTACAAACCACACAGGCTTACCCCTACTGTGAAAGCGGATGCCCTCACAAATACCACTGGATCTTCCGGGAAGGTGTGAAAAGGCAGAAGAAGCTTAAGTCAGGATATTTAAAATAGAATTCTAATGAACAGGACTTTGGGTGGGAGTGCTGAGTACATTCATTCGATAAATCATTTAGAAATCAATCAGATTTTATCATAAGCTGTGGGATAGCGTTCCTTCCATTTCCTAAGCTCCTTGAAAAAAGAATATCTGTGAGGGGATTTTTGGGTTCCCTCAACGATATAGAGGATACCTCAAAGCCTGTATAATTTATTTCATACGTAAACAATAATAAGAGAGTGTTGAGACCGGGAGGGTCAGTAGAGATAGCGTATAGAGAATAAGGAGTACAGGTGTTTGAATCCAAAGGCTGTCGGGACAAAATGTCTTTGACAGCAAGAGTCGGTTTTTATAACTTGCAGTATAAGCACAGAGGATAAGATTGCCAAATACAGTCTTTTGAAGGAGGAATTTTATGAAAACTTTAAAGAGAATGCTCGCAGTTATGTTAGCAGTAGTTATGATGATGGGACTTGGCGTAACATCTATGGCAGCAACTACAGAGGATAGTAATAAGGTAACCGTACATGTAACCATTCAAAATCCAGATAATGCAAGTAAGAATATCTTTGAAGGGAATGTTACTGTCGATAAAGATACAACCTTATACACATTAGAAGATGCAGCAACAATCGAAAACTACGGCAAAGCGACAGCGATGGATGCTCTTATTGCAACAGGAGAGACAATAACATACCATAAAGTACAGTATTTAGATACAGAAACATGGGAACCGATTGACCAGTATGGTATTGCTTTTGACAGTATTAATGGAAAAGCAGGAACATCCGTAAAAAATACAGACGGAAGCACAACATACCAGTATTGGGAATTATGCATTAATGGACCATCAGCTTCTAATTATGCAACAAACTATGTATTAACAGAGGGTATGAATATCACTGTTAAATGGTCATCAATGACTTACTAATTCTATAAGAACTTTAAAAACCGACTCTGTCCTTAAAAAGAGGTGTCTTTTGGACACCTCTTTTTTTATACCTGACAATGTTAAAATTTATAAAATAAATAGTTATATGGGAAAATATATGAAAAGAATAAAGAAATATTTAATAATGCTAAGCCTGATAGCAGTAACGATTTTTTTGAGACATTCCTGTACAGTACAGGCAGCACAGGAAGATGATATTTTTAAAGAGTTATATATGGAATACCGTAGTGTATTATCGGACCAGACAATAGATATTTACAGAATAAAACAGATTGATAAGGATAGTCATACCTACATAATAAGTGGAACATGTAAATTAAGACCAGGAGTAAATCCGGCTATTAGTTGGGCTAGCAATGATATATATGAATATAGTGGTAGACCATCGTATGCCAAGAGATATATAGAGGGAACGTTACAGTCCCAAACAGCCCGGATAAAGGAATTCCGTGTGATAGAAGACCCGGAGACAAAAACAAAATGTGAGAATAATAAACAAAGTATTTTTTGCCTTCCAGAGAACGAAGATAAAAAGACGGAGTATGATAGAAATAACGAAGATAAGGCATATAGAAAGACAGAGGAGGATTCAGAAACTCCTCTTTTTTCAGTGAATTATACGCCAGAAAATATCACGAATTCGAGATGTGGCATGGGCGTGTATCAACTGGTGGTGGAAGATAACGGAAAGACCACAGTATGTACGATTATAACAGACATATTTGGAACAGATTATAAATCCTTTGAGGCAATAGGTCATTGGAGAGAGAAAAGTGAGTGGAGCGAATGCACGGATAAGCTTACCCTGTATGATGGGACAGATGGTAAGGAAAGTGCGTTTTCTGAAAAGTATCAGTATGGTAACTCTTTAAACTGGCAGACAGGAGACTATACAGCAGGAATCAATGAAGATGGCAGTTTGAAAGAACTTTCTTCTATTTCGCTCCCAGAAGGGGTACATTCTATCCGTGTAAAGTATGAAAATACATTGCCGGAACCAGGACAGGCGATATTTTTAGGGATGCCCGGAAGTGCCGGAACACAGTCGACACTAAAGAAGAGAGATGAGGTGTTCCATAATTATCTGTTTTATCATAATAAGGTACATGCCGTATCAATTAATGGTGGCAGTCTGTATCCTTTAAAGGAGGGAGAAGTTAGTCCAGAGCTGAAGCTGAGAAAGGGTCTTAATGTTATCTGTGTAATTGGGAATGATATAAATACGATGAAGACAGCTAAGTATTATAGTAAGAACTATGATGAAATCGGTATGGTAAGTTATGTATTGTTAGTATATTCTAATGAGGATTCAGAAGGGTATACAGTACAAAAGCAAAAGGATGCTTCCCTCAAAAAGATTGAAATATATCAGGGAGCTTCTGATGAAGACGATGCAAAAGAACATTTCCAACAGATAAAGGTTACAGAGAGCAAAGAGGGAGGAGAAGAAAAGAAGAGTATTGCGATGAATTCCTCCTACCCTTATGTCTGGATTAATGCAGTGACGAATGACCCGGAGGCGAGTGTTGAAGTAGAGGATGCCACAGAGTATCTGGGAGGATATTTTAAGAGACTAGATTCTAAGAAAAAATATTTTGATATCCAGACGGTATCGGCGGATGGTTCTACAAAGCAGACAGAGAGGATTTATGTAGACTGGACATTGAGTAGTGCGGAGCTACAGAAGTTATCTATTCTTTCTGGTGCAACAATGGAGAAGAAATACAGCCCGGATACAACTTCCTACTATTGTAAGAAAGGAAGCTCAGGTAAGATTGTACTGTCTTATGAGACTTCAGAAAATACAACGACAGATGTATATGTTGACCGCCAGAAGAAAACTTCCATACAGGGGGCAGAAAGTAAGAATCTTATCATAAATGCAGATGTTCATGAAGTGCAGTGGACGATTACGACAGACAACGGGAAAAAAGTCAGATATAAGATTTACTTTAACAGAGAGAAAACTGGTGCGATATCTGAGACGACCCGAACCCGTGCAAAAAAGATGATTGATAAGATGGTTGCGGGTGGTTATAAAGAGTATCTGCAGAACACAAAAGGAACCGATTACTGGAAGACTTTTGGAGCTGCAGCGATAGGTGAGGATTATCTTAAAAATATGCTCGGCTATGATGTGACGAAGAAGGAATTCCGTCAGGCTACGGATTATGCAGCAATCATCCTTGAACTGGTCATTTCCGGAGAGAATCCTTATGATTATCTGGGAGTGAACTATGTAGAGGGTCTGATGAGCTTTAATGATAATGGCGATTTTGGAATGTATTCCGCAAACATATGGGCATTATCTGCTTTGCAGGCGGCAGGGGCACCAGTGCCAAAAGAAACAGTAGATATTGTAAAAAGACAGGCGAGTTCAGAAACATTTGACCTGGATATGAGAGGCTGGGCATTATATGCAGTTTCGCTGTATAACGATGCCTTTACGGAAGAAGAATATGCAAAGTGTATTAATTCGATTAAAAATGTAGAGATTCAGGATGACGTTAAGATGAATGGCATTAATGTGACTGGCTGTTTTGAAAATTTCTACTATACGAACCGAAATGTCATGTCACATGCCTGTATGGTAACGGGACTTACCGCACAGGGAATAGATGTTGGAAGTGGTGAATTTGATGGAGAGAATGGAAAGAATCCATTAAATATATTAGAAGATTACCAGCTAAGTACCGGAGGCTGGTTCTACTCTCCGGAGAATCCTTCCCAGGGAGGCTGGAATAAAGATGCGGTTATTGCAGTGGGAGACCTGTATAATGGTTCAAATGTGTACACAAGATATTATCTGACACCATCAAGATATAAGAAGCTTCTTGATAAAGCAGAAAAACTGCTTGCAGGAACGATTACGGAGGACACAAAACGGGAGGCATTACAAAAAGCATATGAGGAGGCAGAAAAATATGCGGATGAAGATAATGTTACTTCAGAGCATGGAGATGCCTATTATGCCCTTCAGGAAGCAATGTATGCAGTGGACGAGAGTGTGAAGCCGGGAGTATTTCTTGGAACTGCTAAAGAAAGAGAACAGGTGAATGCTGTTATAAAAGCAATTGACTCGATTTCTTCCTACAGTTATAAGAATAAGACAAAACTGGATTCCATCAAGAAACAGTATGATGCACTAAAAGAGAAGCGTCTGTTCCACTATGTGACCAATGCAGATGTGCTTGATAAAGTATATCAATATGTGAATGGAATCGACAGATTCCTTGAAAAGACAGAGAAAATAGGAAAGGTCAACCTGACAAAGACGGTAAAGATACAGAGAGCCAGAAAGGCATATGATTCCCTGAATGAACAGCAGAAGAAGGAAGATGCAGTACAGAAAGCGTTCCAGATCTTATCTAAAGCAGAGACAAAGCTAAAAGATGCCAAGACTGCCGATAATGTCGTGCAGGCGATAAAGGCACTTGGGGAGATTGTGACTTTGGATTCTGAGGAGGATATTGAATCCGTCAGAGCTGCCTATGAGAGTCTGACAGACAGCCAGAAAACTTTTGTTACAAATATTGACAAGTTAAAGGAGCAGGAAGACGGTCTTAAAAAGTTACAGCAGCAGGAAGAGAACAAAGAGGCAGCGCGCAAGGTCTCAGACCTGATTGACCAGATAGGAAGAGTAGCAGCAAACAGTGCAGAAGACTTAAGACAGGCAAGAACTGCCTATGATTCATTAGAGGATGACGAGACAAAAAGGCTGGTTTCTAACTACGCACAGTTAGAAGATGGAGAAAAGATTTATGCGAACCTTCAGCATGAGAATGTCATATATGATGTCGTAGATAAGGCTTCTTATGAGATTAGTCAGATTGATACTGCATATGGAGAAAGTGCGGACATCACTGCTGAGAATGCCGATGCTGTAAGAGAGGCAGTGCAAAAGGCGGAAAACTATATAAAAGAAAAAGAGCAGGAATATGCATATTTTAGGCTTATGATTTCTAATTATATGGACTTATCAGCGGCAAAGACAGCCCTTGTCCAGTATGAACTGTCTGAGAAAACAGAAGCTTCTGTTGAAGAATTTAAACAGGCAGTGGGAGAAATTACAGGCTCCGGTATAGAAGAACAGGCAGTGATAGAACGTGCAGAGATACTGTACGAGCTTCTCACAGAGGAAGATAAACTGACAGTTACAGAAGAATATACCCTGTTACAGCAGGCGGAAGAAGCTTTTTCTATATGGCAGGCAGAGTTTGATAATGTACAGGAAGTGGTATATGGAACAGAGCAGATGGGAGATGTTACCATAACAGGCGCAGAATCTTATCAGGAAGTAAAAGATGCTTATGATATGCTGTCAGAAAATGCAAAGAAGCTTCTTCCTGACGAGATAAAAGAACGGCTTTCTGAGGCTGCGGATACATACCAACAGTTAATCATACAGCAGGAAAAGACAGAGGAGGTTGTAGAGAAGATTAACGATGCTTCAATCATTTCAGACCTGTCAGATGAGGCGGCAGTAAAAGCAGCAAGAAAAGCATATGATGCACTGGAGAACCCATATCGTGTGACAAATTATGAGACGTTGCTTGAAGAGGAAAAGGAAATCCTTTCTCTGAAAAAAGTACAGGAAAATCAGGAATTTGCCAATACCGTAATCACACAGATTAATGCACTGAAAAAAGTTACTTTATCCGATAAAGAAAAGGTAGAGGCAGCAAGACGTGCCTATGACGGACTGACAGATGCACAAAAAAATCTGGTAGATAATCTTTCAGTATTAGAGGCTGCAGAGAGCCAGATAGAATCCCAGCAGAAACAGCCATCAAAACCGGCACAGCCACAGCCGGCGAAAAAGACAGAGACCAAGAAGACTTCTTATAAAAAGATTGTTTTGAAGAAAAAATCTTTGAAAAAAACAATTTATTTTAACGGAAAGAAACAGACATATTCTCTGGCGCTGTTCGTAAATAATAAGGCAGTTAAGGCGGAAAAGATAAAGTGGAAATCAAGTAAACGGACAATAGCGGCAGTATCTAAAAACGGAAAGCTGACCGTAAAGAAAGCAGGAAAAGTTACAATCACAGCTTCTTATAAAGGAAAGAGATATAAATATAATCTTGTGATTAAGAAGGTTCAGTTGAAACTTAAGAAAAAGAGTATCACTATCAAAAAGGGGAAAGCGGCGCAGATAAAAAGTGTGGCATCCCTTAAAAGAAAGATACAATATAAAAGTTTAGATACAAAGATTGCATCTGTAACAAAAAAAGGGAAGGTGGTAGGAAAGAAAAAAGGAAAAACAAAGATAAGGGTAAGCTGTAATGGGCTTGTCCGGTATTGCAAAGTTACTGTAAAATAAGGCAAAGGTTGAAAGTATCGGAAAGGAAAGAAAATGAGAAAGTTTTATTCAAGAATACTTGCAGTATGTATGGCAGGTACAATGGCACTTACACCATTTACACCAGTGGGAACATTGATTGGCAATACGATTACGATTGAGGCAAAGGCAGCGGAAGCTGTAGATACTTCCTGGTATGATAATCGTACAGAAGGACAGACAGAATTTACAATTTCTACAGAGGCACAGCTTCGTGGACTGGCACAGATTGTCAATAGTTCGAATGCAGCAGCAGGAGGATTTGTAATGCCATTTACGGGATGTACAGTAAAGCTGGCAAATGATATTGTTATGGATGCTGATACGCCATTTGCACCAATTGGTGTAAGCCGTGGACTCGGATTTGCAGGAGTATTTGACGGTCAGGGACATACAATTAAGAATTTAACAGTATCAAAAAGTTATGACAAGATACCTACTGGAATATTTGTCGGACTTTTTGGTTCAGTACTGGGAAATGCGGGTTCTGTAGCTGAGATTAAAAATGTGACATTGGAAAATGCAACGGTAATAGAGACTCGTGAAGAAAGTATCGGAGCAGCAAGTTCATCACAGAAAAATGCTGTCAAACAGGGAACAGCAGCACTGGTTGGCTACGGAAAGAATATTGTTGTAGAAAATTGTAATGTAAAAAATTCTTATGTAGAGAATAATGTATTGGGAATTACCGGAGGTCTGATAGGTCATGCGCTTGGAGCAGACATTTCTAATTGTAAAGTGACAGATACAGAAGTAAAGGGAATTTCTAATGAAGGTCTTCTTGGAGGAAAGATTAGTTTAGGAACAACGGATTCAAAGGATGGAGTTACTTCTAAAAATAAAGTAACAAACATTTATGTTCAGGGAAAGGTAACTGGAGAGACTGGTTCAACTTATACAGGAGGATTATTCGGTAGTGATATGTCCACCGCAGAAGCAACTGATAGCAGTAATATCGTTATTGGAAAGGATACTGTTATTAAAGGAGATATAAGTACTGCTGGTGTTGTAGGTAAGACTTGGAGCGGATTAACAAATTGTGTAAGCTATGCCAATGTAGTAGGTAGTGGAAATTTCACGAATGGAATTGCTCAGACAGGTGGTAAAAGTGTTTTCTATTCTAATTGTATGAATTATGGTGATGTTAATGGAGCCGATTATGTCGCAGGTATTACATCAACGAATTCAAAGCCAAGTGGTGCTTCAGAAATTAAAGTAGAGAATTGTTATAATCTTGGAAATATCAGTAGTACAAAGGAAACAGTAAATATAGGAGCTATTTCCTATATGACGGCAAATCTTTTTACAGTAGCAAATTCCTATAATCTTGGAACAGTAAAAGATTTATCAGGAGATAAAGCACAGTTTAATGCTAATGATACCTATACCAATGTGGCATATAATTCAGAAAATGGTATAGCAGCCGCAGAGGGAACAACAGGTATTACAGGTTATGCCGCAGCCCAGTTCAAAGATCGTACAGTAGTAGATGCCTTAAATGCTAATGATGGTGTAGAAGAAACTGTATGGTACCAGAACACAGAAAATCCAGATTTAGCTTTCAACATGACTGTAACATCGGATATCACAGTTCCGGAAACATTAAATGTAACTTTAGGAAAAACAATGAAATTACAGGCTTCTGTAACACCGGAAGATGCTACTAATAAAACATTAGTGTACACTTCTTCTGATAATACGATTGCTTCTGTAAAAGAAGATGGAACCATAAGTGGTCTGAAACTTGGAACAGCAGATATCACCGTAAAAGCAATGGATACCGGTAAGGAAAAGACCGTAAAGGTAACAGTAAAAGAAGCAGAGAAAGAGCCAGCAAACCCAACAAACCCAGCGAAACCTTCACAGCCTACAACAGAGAAGGAAACTTCGACAGTTGCAACGGTTAAGAAGGGAACAAAACTTACAGTAGGAACCAATACTTTTGTTGTAACAAACGTAAAAGCAAAAACAGTTTCTTATAAAGGAACTAAAAAGAAAAAGGCAGCAAAGATTACAATTCCGGCAACAGTAAAATCAGGCAAGCAGGTATACAAAGTAACTGCTATCGCAGATAATGCATTTAAAAATAATAAGAAAATAAAAACAGTAGTAGTCGGAAAGAATGTTAGAACAATTGGAAAGAAAGCATTCTATGGATGTAAGAATTTAAAGAAGATTACTGTACAGAGTAGTATTATTAAAAAGGTAGGGGCAAAAGCATTTAAGGGCATTAATAAAAAAGCAGTCATTAAAGTCCCTTCTAAAAAATACAAAGCTTATAAAAAAGTATTTAAAGGAAAAGGTCAGGCAAAAACAGTTACAATTAAGAAGTAAATATCAGATGATATGAGGAGCAGGGACTGCTTAGATGGAGCAGTTCCTGTTCTGTAATAGGGTACTATAGTGATAACTGAAAGGTAATTGCAGTACTTTATAAAGTGAGAGGTGAGACCGAATGCAGAAAAACAAAAAATATTTGCTGACAATGCTGACATTTGCATTTGTGATAGCATGTACATTCTTTTTTCAAAAGGATGTAAAAGCAGCAGAAAAAACAGGTACCGTTACATTTTCAATTGAACGTTTTACGATTGGACAGGGGTATTTAATAGAGCCATGTCAGGTAGATATTTATGATACAGATAATATTGCATCTGTAGTGGATAGAGTACTTACACAAGAAGGATATGGTTACGAAAATAAGGGAAAGATACAAGATGGATTTTATCTTGAACAGATTTATAATGGAGATACTGGAAAGGTCAGAATCCCATCTATTATTTCTGACGGACAGCTTCAGCCGATAAAAAATAATGCGGGAGACCTTATTCCGATTCCTACGAACGCAGTAAATGACGGAAATGATTATGGCAATGAAAGTGGACATTTTGCATTGGGAGAATTCGCGTATTGTAATATGTCTGGTTGGATGTATACGGTAAACAATGTATTTCCGACAGGAATGTCCTTAGTAAAACCAAAAGATGGAGACATCATTCGTTTGCAGTTTACGCTTTACGGTTATGGAAGAGACCTCGGAGAAAAACCTGCAGATGAAGAAGATAACAATTATTTGAAATTACCGGATAGGGATGCGATTACAAAACGACTTGCAGTAATGCTAAAGTATAAAGCAAGCTGTGACGAACATGGTTATAAACAGGCTTATCAGAAAGCATATAATGCAGTGATTGACTGGAATACAACAGAAAAGAAAATGAAAGAAGTATTTTCTGCACTTCCGTCAGAGAAAGAAATTCTTCAGTGGGGAGCAGAATATAACGCAAAATTTGCTGAAAGTGTGACAAAAACCATTAACGCTATCGGTACAGTAGATTTATCTAAAGAATCTCAGATAGCAGAGGCAAGAAAGTCTTATAATGCGTTAACCAGTGAACAAAAGGAACTTATTTCTGCAGATACATTAAAAGTATTAACTGATGCTGAGAAGAAAATTGTCAGTCTGAAAGCTGAAAAGAAAACTCAGGATGAGGCAAAGAAAAAGGCAGAAGAAGCCGCGAAAAAGAAAGTTCAGCAGGAAGCTCTGAAAAAGAAATACACCCCATCTAAAACATCTATAAAATCCATTAAGAAGCTGAAAAAGAATCAGGCGAAGCTTACGTGGAAGAAAGTAAAAAATGCAACTGGCTACGAAGTATACCAGTCCATGAAGAAAAACAGCGGCTATAAGAAAGTGAAGACAATTACCAAAAATAAGAAAGTGACTTATAAAGCCGGAAAGCTAAAGAAAAAGAAAACTTATTACTTCAAGATCCGTACTTATCGTAAAGCAGGAGGAACAACTTATTACGGTAATTACTCAAATGTAAAGAAAATGAAGGTGAAATAATTGTAGGACAATTTTCCCCACTTAATTTCCTAAAATGAAGCAAATACACCCGTCTGGTTGGCATATTTTTTTAAAAGTCTATGTTATAATATGTACATGGCTTGCTTCTCAGGCTCACTTAGGGAACGCTCCTTATTTTCATTCTGAATTGCCAGCCATTTGATTTTAGAATGAAAACAAATATCTGGGCTAGAGAATGTAACAGTTTTATAAAAGTATTTGGCCTGTGCACCTAATGCATGGGCCTTTCTTTTCTACGGAAAACTCTCAATTTCTCTTGGATATTTTGTAAAATGAGTGAAGGAGAGGGTAAAATGAACAAGATGTATCAAAGGTTAAAAAGAAAATGTATATCGCTTGTACTTTTTGCTCTGCTTGTGGCATTTATAGTTCCATACTATGCATATGCGGCAGATAATGGGGCAGAACCGGCCGCGGCAGCTTCTGCTGCAGAGAGTACAGGCGATTTTTCTATGTCAGAAAGTGAGACGTCAGAAAGTGAGACATCAGAAAGGGAGGAGACGGAGTCTTCGGAAGAGGAGGAGCAGCAGACCAGGGAAGATGCAGATGCATCAGCAAGTACAGAGGCAGATGTACAGGAAAGTACACAAGAGCAGACATTAACAAAAAAAGAGAGAAAGATTGTCCGTAAGAATTTGCAGCTTGGAAGAAGTTATGGTTTTTATGCTTGGGGTGCAGAGGAAGATGCGGCACAGGGACAGTCTGATGAATCAGGAGTGGCAGTGCAGACGGAAGCAGAGGCGGAAGTCTTAAGTCCGGATATTGATACGGTTTTATCTAAGGTAAGAAGCTATATCTTAAGTAAAGATACGAAGCCGGATTACAGTAGCATATGGAATGTTATTGGTTTAAAAAGGAGTGGGCTGTATGTGCCGGAATCTTATATAAATCTTTTTTATAGTAATGTGATCGCATACTGTGAGAGTAAGGACTGGCAGATTACAAGAGCAAAGTATTCAGATTATTCAAAGCTTATACTTGCATTAACAGCGATTGGTGTCGATGCAAGAGATGTGATGGGACATAATCTGTTAGCGTATCTGTCAGATTATGAGAATGTAAGCAGACAGGGGAATAACGGCACGATTTGGGCTTTGATCGCATTAAAGAGTAATCCGGCATATGAGATTCCAGAAGACCCTTCTGCAGTGCAGCAAAACTCAGAGGAGTTACTTGTTAAGAAGGTTGTAGGGATGCAGTGTCAGGATGGTGGCTGGACATTGATGGGAACAACCGGAGATTCCGATATGACAGGAATGGCGATGCAGGCGCTGGCTTCTTATTATAATAAAGATGGATATGAGAATGTTACAGAGGCAATTGACAAGGGACTTGCATGGATAGAAAAGAATCAGCTTTCCAGTGGTGGTTTTGGCACGATGAATACAGAAACTTCGGAAAGTGTGGCACAGATTATCACAGCTCTTTGCGGTGTGGGAATAGATTGTGGAGAAGATGCCCGTTTTATTAAGAATGGGAAATGGCCGATGACAGGATTATTCCAGTATTATATGCCAGAAGGGGGATTTATGCATGTAGCTGCTGATGCCGGGAATAATGGTGGCGGTGCCGGTGGCATTATCGATGGAATGGCAACGGAACAGGGATTGTATGCAACAGTTGCTTACCGTAGATTTTTGGATGGAGAGACATTTCTTTATGATATGAGTGATGTGGCTATTTCGGCAGGAACGAAGCCGGTAGTCAGTCCGACGATTGATACGGGGAGTAATAGTGGAGGAAATTCTTCTTCAACGACAGCAAAAAAGACAGAAACAAAACCGGCAGCTTCTAAAGTAAAGGTAATAAAAGTGGGATTAAATTATAGTACGATTTATCTTACAAAAGGAAAGAGCAAGACGTTAAAAGCGACGGTTTCTCCGTCAAATGCCACGAAGAAGTCAGTGAAATGGTCTTCTTCTAATAAAAAGATTGCAACGGTAAATGCAAAGGGAAAGGTGACAGGAAAGAAAGCAGGAACAGCGACAATTACAGTAAAGGCAAAGGACGGAAGTGGAAAGAAAGCAACCTGTAAGGTCGTGGTGACTGCACCGGCAACAGCGACAACCGCCAAAAAGACAACAACAACTACAGCAGCAAGAAGTCAGACAAAAAGAATTACAACACCGACATCGGGAACAACGAATCGTTCAGTAAGTACAGGAAGTGGAACACCAACTGCTTCGGGAACGACAAAGACACTTTCTTCCGGAAGCACTTCCGGTACAGGTACGGGAAGTACTGCGTCAAAGAGTGCAACAGGAACGACAGCGAAGAAGAAAGATACGGCAGTAGAGGCAACGACAGGAAGCTGGAACTTTAGCGGAGAGGATTACGTATCGGATACTTATGCGGCGGATGAGACAGATGCAGCGGAAGCGGACACCACAGCCGAAAAGGATAATGATACCTCAAAGATTGTGGCTGGTTTAGGGATATTTTATATAGTCAAAAGGATTTGCGCTATTGCAGTGGTAGTGATTATTGCTTTCATTTTATATAAAAAGCGTCATAGGATTGCAAGTGCATTACGCAATTTTCAAAAAGGCGGAGATAAGGAATAGATTAAAAAGATAATCTGTTTTTTAAAGAAAAATAAGGTGTATAGTGAGCAGAGTTAAAGCTAAGGATATACAAAGAAAGGGAAAAAGTATTTATGAAGAAAAAGGGATTTATGCGTGTCGTTCTGGCACTGCTTATGAGTATGTTATTGATTGTTTCAACCGGTTGTGGAAAGTCCGGTAATGGAGGAAGTTCTTCCGGTAAAAAGTCCGGCAAGACAGCAACACTTGCGGATATGAATGAGATTCCGGAGGATGGAATTATTACGAAGGAACAGTTTAAGACCGTTGCAGGAGACAATAAAAAGGTACAGTTTAAAGGGACAACAGATGATGGAATTACATATATCTGGACGTATGACTGTTCAAAGATTCAGAATCCAGCAGATCAGAATTTGAAGATTGATTTTTCAGAGAAAGGTCTTGATGATTTAAAGAAGCAGGCAAACAATGCAAATGATGCATTGAAGATGACGATGTATGGGAAAGGGCTGATCTGTGTACCAGATTTAGAGGTACAGCTTCCGGAAGCGTGGCAGTCTAATTCTGCATATCTTGTAAAGGAACAGGCTGGAAAGCTTGCAAGGATGAGCGATGTTGTGGTAACAGCACAGGCAGAAGAGGATTCTTCCAAGAAAAAGGATACATCTGCATCACAGAAGGATTCGTCTGATAAGGTGAAGGAAGCAACGACTGCTGCCAAAAAGGATACAAAGCCACAGAAAGGAACCACTTCTTTAAAAATGAGCGTAACTTCTCTGGACGGAGATTGTTATATTATCGGAGGTATTACAGAACAGCAAAATAAAGGAGCAAGCGCAGCGAATAAGGCAGAAAACGGAACAACGAACAGTGAATCGGAAGGAAGTGATGAATCGGGGAATTCAGGAGAGAATTCTTATAACGAAGAAGGAAGTTCAGGAAGTGGAGATGTTTCTGATGGAGGAGCTTCTTCTTCTGGTTCTTCCGGCAAGCAGGATGTTGCAAACGATGAAGAAGTTTCAGGTTCTTCCCATACGTGTACGATTTCGATCAGCTGCGCGACGATTCTTAATAACATGAGTGATTTAAAAAGTGGCAAGGAAGAATTTGTTCCTTCTGATGGATGGATTCTGGCAGCTTCCGAGGTAGAATTTACGGAAGGAGAGTCTGTACATGACGTATTACAGCGTGTATGTAAGGATGCAGGAATCCAGATGGAGTCTTCTTTTACACCGGCTTATAATTCAGCTTATGTGGAAGGAATTAATAATCTGTATGAATTCGACTGCGGACAGCTTTCCGGATGGATGTATAACGTAAATGGCTGGTTTCCTAACTACGGATGCAGTAAGTATACGGTACAGGACGGCGATGTGATCAACTGGGTTTATACATGTAATCTTGGTAAGGATGTTGGAGATAATTCGATGTATTAAGGATGTATGAAATAGAGATTTGATATAATAAAGATTTAATGTAATAGAAATTTGATGTAATGGAGATTTAATTTAGATGAAAGATACATTTTCGACATATCATCCTGTTTTAAATATGCTGTATTTTTGTGGGACGATTGGGGTGACGATGTTTGTTGTTCATCCTGTGATTCTGGCAATTTCATTTATATGCGCTGTTGCGTATTCCGTTGTTTTAAAAGGATGGAAAAAGACAGTAAAGTTTAATCTGCTCTTCTCATTACCGATGATGATTATTGTTGCCCTGATCAATCCGATGTTTAATCATTATGGAGTAACGATTATAGGATATCTTCATAATGGAAATCCGTTTACATTAGAAAGTTGTGTGTACGGTCTTGTGATGGCAGTGATGCTGGTATGTACTCTTGTATGGTTTTCCTGCTACACAGTTGTTATGACATCAGATAAGTTTATTTATCTTTTTGGAAGGATCATCCCGGCACTTTCTTTAGTACTTTCCATGTGCCTTCGCTTTGTACCGAAGTTTATCAAAGAAGCATCTGTTATTTCTGATGGGCAAAAGTGTGTCGGGCGAAGTGTAGAGAATGGGAGCCTTATTAAGAGAGCAAAGCATGGAATTACAATTTTTTCGATTCTGGTTACCTGGTCTTTGGAGAATGCGATTGAAACATCGGATTCAATGAAGTGCCGGGGATATGGAGAGAAGGGCAGAACCGCCTTTTCCTTATATCATTTCGATAAAAGGGATTTTTTGTGCCTTATTTTTATGATCATTACATTCGGAGCAGCGATGTGGGGCTTTTCAAAGGGGTATGCATTTTGTTCTTATAATCCTCGGATTGTTGTAAAGGGAGTACCCTTTACAGCAGGCAGCCTGCTTGTTTTTGCCGCTTTTTTATTGTTTAGTATCATGCCAGCAGCGATGGAGATTTTAGACCGAAGGATGTGGAAGGCGAGAAGAGGACAGGTAGAAAGTGCAGCACCGGCTGGGTACCGTTTGTGGGAAGTTGAATAGCCGTATATACAGGAGATAAAAAGCAAGTTTGGAGGTGCAGGGTGACAGCGAATGGTTTGTCAGAAAAGAAAAATAGTATATTAGAAATCAATGATTTGTGTTTTGCTTATCCAGAAGAAAAAAAGAGGGCGCTAAATCATGTTTCTTTGCATGTGGAGGACGGGGAATTCCTTGTTCTTTGCGGAAAGAGTGGATGTGGAAAGAGTACACTTCTGACACATTTAAAGACTCCCCTGACGCCGCATGGAAAGCGAAAAGGAGAGATCCTTTTTCAGGGAGTACCAATCGGGGAGATGAGTAACCGGGAGCAGAGTCAGAGGATTGGATATGTATTACAGAATCCGGATAATCAGATCGTGACAGATAAAGTGTGGCATGAGCTGGCATTTGGTTTGGAAAGCCTTGGATACAGTAACGCAGATATCCGTATCCGGGTAGCGGAAATGGCAAGTTATTTTGGGATTCAGGACTGGTTTTATAAAAATGTATCGGAACTTTCTGGAGGACAGAAACAGCTTTTGAATCTGGCATCTATCATGGCCATGCATCCGGATATGCTGATTCTTGATGAGCCGACCTCTCAGCTTGATCCGATTGCAGCTTCTGATTTTTTGGAAACAGTAAAGAAGATTAATCGTGATCTTGGAACGACAATTATTCTTACGGAACATCGTTTAGAGGAAGTATTTCCTTCTGCTGACAGGGTAGTGGTCATGGATGAAGGGCAGATTTTATGTGTTGGCACACCGCCGGAAATCGGAGAAGAATTAAAGAAGCGCAATCATGAGATGTTTTTAGCTATGCCGGTACCGATGCAGGTTTATGCCAAAGTAGAGTCAGAGCAGCCCTGCCCGATTACTGTTCGTGACGGGCGAAAGTGGCTGGATATAGTTTGTAAGAAAAAAGGCATTTCACCAGCAAATGCATCTTCTTCATATAGAAAAGAGAGTGATTCCCAAAAAGGAAAATCTTCTTTTTCTAAGATTACAGAAAAGATTACAGAAAAGTTTAAAGAGAAAAAAGAAGCTATCATCTTAGCGTGTGATGATCTGTGGTTCCGCTATGATAAAGAATTGCCGGATGTCGTAAAGGGACTAAGCTTTTCCTTAAAGAGAGGAGAATTCTTTGCGTTGCTTGGAGGAAATGGAACCGGGAAGTCAACAACACTTTCACTTTTGAGCCGTTTGAGAAAGCCATATCGTGGAAAAGTACTTTTAGAAGGTAAGGATATCCGTCGTTACAGCGATAAAGATCTGTTCCGCAATTTTCTTGGAGTGCTGCCGCAAAACCCGCAGTCCCTTTTTGTAAAGAAAAGTGTGGAATTAGAACTGTTTGAAATGGTAGGCGGTGTAAAAGAGAAAAAGGATGAAGAATATCAGCTTGCCATGGATAAAAAGGATGCGGTGGAAGGAATCATTAAAGTAACACATTTGGAAGAATTACTGCATCGTCATCCGTATGACTTAAGCGGGGGAGAGCAGCAGAGGCTTGCCCTGGCTAAGATTTTGTTATTGCGGCCAAAGCTTTTGTTGATGGATGAACCGACCAAAGGACTTGACAGCTATTTTAAAAAAGAATTTGCCGGAATACTGGCATTACTCAAAGAGCAGGGCGTAACTGTTTTTATGATTTCTCATGATATTGAGTTCTGCGCTTCTTATGCAGACCGATGTGGTTTGTTTTTTGATGGAAATATTGTGGCATGTGGAACTCCGGGAGAATTCTTTGCCGGAAATAATTTTTATACAACAGCGGCAAACCGAATGGCTAGAAGGTATTTTCCCATGGCGGTTACCGGGGAGGACGTTGTGAAATGTCTTAAAAAAGGAGTGTGAACAATGGCAGACTGGAAATCAAGTCAGGAGTTCTTGAAAGAATTTTACGCTTCTCCAATCGTGAATGAAGATACGATTTCTGCAAAGATAAAGCGTATCTTTTTACCAAAAAGCAGGAAAGCTTCTGCTTTAAAAGAATTAGCAGGAGATTTGTCAGGAGAAGGCAGGGCGGGAGATGTCATTTTAGATAATGATATGTTTGAGATGGATACCGAAATCTGGAAAAAGCAGGAAAAACGCAGGCTTTCTGTTCGTACCAGAGTAAGTCTCTTTCTCTTGCTTGTAGCGATTCCCCTCACAATTGCTGTCGGATTTTATGTTATGGATGTTGCCGCCGTTGGCACAGTATTTGAAAAGATTTTTGGTCCAAGAAAGTATTATTTTATTAGCCTGGTAATCATTATATACTCGTTATTACCGTTTTTTATGGTATTTGAGGGACGAAAACCTCAGGTGAGAGAGCTAGTTGTTCTTGCAACAATGGTAGCATTGGCAACCGCCGGCCGGGCAGCATTTTTTATGATACCGAGCTTTAAGCCGATTATAGCAATCGTGATCATCAGTGCAATCGCATTTGGCGGCGAGGCGGGATTCTTAGTTGGTGCCATGACGATGGTAGTCAGCAATTTCTTATTTGGGCAGGGACCATGGACCCCATGGCAGATGTTTGCGATGGGTTTTATCGGATTTTTGTCAGGAATCCTTTACCGAATAGGACTGCTTCCGACCAAACGGCTCAGCCTTTGTATATATGGATTCCTTGTGACGGTGTTCATTTATGGAGGAATCATGAATCCAGCGGCTCTCTTTATGAGTGTGTATGATTTTACATGGGAAGGACTGCTTGCAATCTATATTTCAGGTATTCCGGTAGATCTTGTTCATGCCAGTTCTACATTTATTTTTCTGTGGATTGGAGCAAAGCCATTGTTGGAAAAGCTGCAGCGGATAAAAATAAAATATGATCTGATGAGATGAATAGCCGGGGCGTTTTTGAACTTTAGAAAGATTGCCAGAATGATGGGGCATTTTTGAAATAAGTATGGATGATAAGTATAGATAAAATGTATTCTTAGAAAGATTCTGAGAGTATACGAGATTGAAGGGGGAAACTATGCAGAAAATACCAGAATGTCGTTCCATGAATTTTTCAATTTATGAAGGGATGCTAAATCGTTATAAAGATAGTGAAGATATTAGAAAGTCTTATGAGTCACGAGGATTAAATGGACTGGAAGTGATTCGGGCAGGCGAGCCAGATGAAGGAAAGATTCTGCCGGATATGGTGAATGGGGTACATCTGTATTTTCATATTTTCTGGATGGACTGGTGGAAGGGGAATTATGAACGCCTAGATCAGGAATTTGATTCAAGAGAGCAGTGGCTGGAATACTTTGGAGGAATGAGCAGGGAATCTTATCTGAACAGTTTGCGGGACGATCTTGCCTATGCAGAACAAGTTGGAGCAAAGTATGTAGTTTTCCATGTTTCAGAAGTGACACTCCGGGAGAGCTATATTTATAAATACCGCTATACAGATAAAGAAGTGATTGATGCAAGCTTAGAGGTCATCAATACCCTACTTGATGAAAAAGAATATCCATTCGACTTTCTTGTAGAGAATCTCTGGTGGAGCGGGCTTACCTTGAAAAATGTCCGCCTTACCCGCCGGCTTATAGAAGGAATGCATACACAAAAAAAGGGAATCATGCTCGATACCGGGCATTATATGAATACAACAACACAGCTAAAGACTCCGGAAGATGCCGTAGCATATCTAAATAAAATGATAGACAAATACGAAAAAGCACAGATGCTCCACTGGTTCAAAGGAATGCACCTGCAGTTGTCACTGGGAGGGGATTATGTAAGAAAGCAGCGAAAAGAATGGAGAGAACATCCGATAGACTTTGATAAGATTCCATTTTATGAACTATTTCGCCTTGCATATGACCATGCCTGTCATATTGATCTGCATCAGCCTTTTATCGGAGAAGGTGTCCGGGAATTTGTAGAGCGCGTAGCACCAAAGTATATCACGCTGGAATATCAGCAAAACAGCCGGGAAGAATATGAACAATTCGTAGAAAACCAAAGTAAAATTTTGAAATGGATTACGATTCATTAAGAGAAAACAGACGAAAAAAGAAACCATACCATATCCCATCTGCTCTGTAGTCGCTGTG
>ENA-OPDD01000795-OPDD01000795.1-human-gut-metagenome-genome-assembly--contig:-NODE-795-length-22749-cov-5.734291_pt1 | contig 22749 bp, 18 predicted proteins | sample MGYA00241574_ERZ501499 | MGnify/ENA primary metagenome ERZ501499 (study PRJEB25962, sample SAMEA2042576) | human gut metagenome | biome: human gut; feature: human-associated habitat; material: faeces...
GATATTCTATCAGATTTTAAAAAGACTGTCGACAGTCACTTTGTCAACAGTCTGAGACTTGGATAATTCCAAGTCTTTTTTTAAGCACAAAAGCAGAAATACATCTCAAATGTTTTTTCCTTCGCATTGACCCACTTCATCTTCCTGAATCTTTTCTTCCTCTCTGCTCCAACACTGATCTTCTCTTTTTCTCACTTTCTATAGCGAATATTATAAAAGTCGTAACATATAATTTGACCAAGTTTATATTCAAACTTGTGCTCTGACTTTTTTCATTTAATTTGATTATTAGTTTTCATACTCAATTAATCAAGCAGTCAACAATCTACTCTTAGACTGTAATGCAATTGAACACAAAGAAAAAGCTCACCAACGTACAATGTAGGATTCTACATGGTGCGCCAGTGGGCAATATTTTTAAAATAACTCGACTCGACCTAAAAGAAAATCAATTAAATTGCAATGAAAAATTCCATTTTCATCATAAAAATTATGCGGTATATCCATGCGAATAATTATTTTTTTGAAGAAATCCTTCGTAAGCATTAAAGAAGCCAATTCAGAAGATGTTTTCTGTTCTGTGTCCATCCGAAATGCCGATTGAATATAGATTTTTCGATCCGCATCATTTACTACAAAATCTATTTCCTTCTGAAGATTTTTCCCATTGCTTCGATCCATTACTACGCCAACATCTACACTATAACCTCTACGCATAAGTTCATTGTATATGATGTTCTCCATAATGTGCCCTGGATCATATTGACGATAATTTAAACGAGCATTACGTAAACCAACATCTGTATAATAGTACTTATTGGGGTACTGAAAATAAGTTTTTCCCTTAACATCATATCTTTTTGCCATGCTGATCAGAAAAGAATCTATCGTATGCTGCACATAATTTGCAACCAAGGTAGAACTTATTTTTTCATTTTTCATACTAGTCAAGGCATTCGATATATTCGTGGGGTTCGTCAATGAACTTATCTGCGATGCCAAAAAGTTCAATATATCGCCAAGAATATCTTCCCGTTCAATTTTGTTACGCTCCACAATATCTCTAATGTAAACTTCCCTAAAAAGAGAAGTCAAATAGTCCTTCTTATCTTTTTCATCTTCTAAAGCCAATAACCTAGGCATTCCACCATAAAGCATGTAGGTATCTAACGCTTTTCTTTCATCCCCTTTAACATGCGAATAATATTCTTCAAATGATAGCGGATAGACATGAATCTGTGTTGCGCGCCCTCTGAATTCTGTAGCTATGTCGTTGGACAAACCTTTAGAATTACTTCCAGTTACATAAACATCAAGATTTCTGTATGCTTTCAGTTCATTCAGCATATCATAAATCGTAACTGTAATTCCGCCATTTTCTTCATCAACAACTTTAGTAGTATATTGTACTTCATCAATAAAAAGATAGAATTTTTCTTCTTTTTTATCACAAATAGCATCTTCTACATACTCGCAAAGAGTAATTGGGTTTCGATATTTGTAATATCGTCTTTGATCTAACTCAAACTTAAGAATATGGTCTTCTGGTACTCCCTGAGATAAAAGATACTCATAAAACAGGTCAAAAAGCATAACTGATTTTCCACATCTACGAATACCAGTGATAACCTTCACCTCTCCATTCCACATATTGTGAATCAATCGTTTCAAATAAGAATCTCGCTTAACCATTTTTTCACCTCACACTTGCGTCGTATTTGTCGCAACTTTCACCTGTAGTATACCAACCTATTCTAAAATTATCAATCCTTTCGCAATTTTATACATTAAACTTACGACGTATACGTCGCTAGTACAAGGTATACACATCTTCAAAGACATTATTTCAACTGCCGCTCAAACATGTTTATCAAAATTATGTTTGATAAACACATCACTGGATCTTACAATTTCTAGTGAAAGACAACCATTATAAGCATATAGACTCTTTGTTTTTTCTACAGTAATGAATATGTAGAAAATATACATTAGTGTGATATCCCCGTTTACTATTGAACGCAAAAAAGGTAGGTGCACAACACCTACCAAGTTACGCGGGCTCATCACCCTAAGTTCATGAATTAGTAGCGGGCTCATCACCCTAATACTCATCTATTACCAGCTTCCGCCGCCTCCGCCACCGGCGCCTCCACCAGAGAAGCCACCAAAGCTAGAGCCCATGCTATCGGCTGTACTTTTCATTTGTTCTGTTTGATAATCCAATAAATTCTGATGGATTGGATCATACATTCTTCTTGTCAACATTCTGTAATAGAAATAAGAAGTATATGGATCTGAATAATATGAATCATACCAATCTGGTTGTGCCAAAGGAATCGTACTAAATTTCTTTGTCCACATTTCAGAAAGTCCAAAGACCATCGCATATGGAATCACATCATAATAGTATGAAGGATTTTCCATAGACAATCTTTCCAATTGTGGTACTTCAGCCTTTTCAATAAAGTCCTTAAAGCCTAATAAATCTCCCGCAACACTTTTAAAGTACTCGCTCACTACATTAAATCGAGGACTCAATAGAATTGGAAGTGAAACAACCACAATGCCTATCATCATAAATTCAAATGGAACAATACTTAGAATCGAATTACATTGTCGATATATAAAGTACGCAAGAATTAAAATAAACGCAATACTTAATACTTTCTTTAATACGCCTAGCTTATTCTTGTTAAATACTCCGGTTGCAGCTGCAGAATAATTTAAAACCATCATAAGCACAAAGCTAAATGTTGCTAAAATGGTTTCAATCAAATTATCTACAATACTATATCGAGTATTGAATAAGATACATACAATCATACAAATCATGGCTAGAATGCATACCACAAAACCATGATCAATAGTAGAAAGTTTTTTATCGCCACTAAATTCGTCATTCAAAGCTTCTTTGGCATCATCCATAGCCTTACCAAACTTACTTGATAGTTTCGATAATTTCACACTGTTTTTTGCTTTAAACAAACCGTTATAAATCTTCTTTTGATGTTTTAAAACAGGCGGTTCATGATTCTCTACTTTTGTAAGAACCAAGTCATCCTCCGTTTCAGAAATGGTTAAATACCCTTTACTTGCCCAATATGGAATCAACGCCATTAAATCCTCTTGATCCACGGATTCATCGACAATCGTTCCAACCATAGCTGGATCCATATCTTTTGGTGGATAGAAATTGACCACTGGCGTAATATGCGCTTTCTTTAAAAGAAGAGCACGAATCAAGCTATATAAGCCAAATAGAATGGCCAAGCCCAAAAAGATAAATGGTGTCTTTGAAGTCGTTTGTTTAGCTCCTACAAAATAGCCTTGTCTTAATTCACCAAAAAGAGTAATGGCTTGTTTAGCACCAATATCATAGGCAGAACCACTAATAGAATTAGAAGTAATGATGGGAGTCACATTTAAATCATTCGATTGATTTCCTAGACTTCCACTAAAAACTTGAATGTTTGACATTTCTTTTTCTGTCAAAGCCTTTTCAAACTGAATATCAAAACTAAAATGAGAAATGGTTGTATCCAAATTGTTTCCAAGAACCGAGTAATAGATAAAATCCAAATCGGAATGATAATCTTCTGGAATGACAATCGTATAAGTCAACGTATACGTATGAGGGCCAATGATCGTATAGTCTTCACTACCAATTTGAATCACACGATTTCCTGAATCAGAATCCACTTCATACTCATCATTTAATACGTTGATATCCTGAATTTTTAACTTATACTTTTCATCACGATTGATATACATCGTTTCTGGAATATTACGATAAATACCATGACGATTACTTGAAAAGTTAACATCAATCACTTCTTTCACATCAATCGTATTGTTTGAATGATATATCGCATTTACTGTATAGTCATCAATCGTATACCCACCATCATCTGCATATACATCGATACATCCAAAGCATAAAATAAATGCGAATAAGAAGGTCAAGACCTTCTTAAAATTTAACTTGAACATTTTCTCTTTCCGAAGCATTGGCCACTTCAAACATTGTCTTCTTTTCAAAATGAAATAAAGATGCCACAATATTTGTCGGAACACTCATAATCACATCATTATATTCACGAACTAAAGCATTATAGTATTTACGAGAATTTGCGATATCCTCCTCTACCTTCTTCAATTGATTTTGAAGATCCATAAAATTCGTGTTAGCCTTTAAATCCGGATATTGTTCTGCCACCGCAAAAATTCCCTGAATGGCATTTGTGATCTTATTTTCACTATCCATTACATCCTTTGATGTTTTCGCCATATTTCTTTGGGCAATCACTGAACTCAATGTATCCGCCTCATGTTTCGCATACCCCTTCACGGTTTCAACCAAGTTAGGAATCAAATCAAAACGTTTCTTCAAATACACATCCATTGTAGAGAAGCCTTCATCCACTCTATTTGATAAACGAACAAGCTTGTTGTAGCTTGACATCACAAACAATACCAACAAGACGATTAATACAATAACAACAATAATTACGATCATAATAAAATCCTCCTGACAAAATTATACCTCAAATAAACAAAAAAAAGTAGAAGCATAACACTTCTACCCTTACTCATATATATTACCAGTCTGTCGCAATATCTAATTGAGTATCTGAATTTTGCGTAAAACTACCTGTATCACAGACGATTCCCTGTCCTAATGAAGTATCTACAATAGATCCTCTAGGATACTTATTTAAATCGGCTGCCACAATAACATAATCCCCTAACATCTTCGCACCATCTTCACGAACCCAATAATTATCATTGTTTCCCATACCACGCATAATGTCGACTACCCCTGACATATTTAAGTTGTAGTATGTTTCCTTTCCATTAGGCCCATAATATACACCACCCGATGCAGTAAGTGCATTCGCATTACTTACATATTGTGCGTATGATGGTTGCGAATAAACGACCTGAGTCACCGCATTATAATTGTTCTGAACGAATGTTGCATCATTCAATAACTCTGGCTGCTCAACGATCATTTCTTCAACGCTTTTCGACTCTTCTTGTTTCTTGCTAGATCCTTCCTCGATATCTTGAATCTGTTCTTCGAATTTCTTTTTTAACTCTTGAGTTCCGTTTTTTGTATCCACACGCATTAAAATATTTGTATCCGCATTATTCGTTTTGGCATAAACCTTACTTTCTTCCCCAATAACTGATGATGTTGTTAGTACTGTCAATGCTAATGTCGACAACAATAAACCCGAAACCAATCCTTTTCTAACTACACTACTCTCTAAATTTTCTTCTTTTATAAAGTTCAAAACACCCTCCAATCTTCCCCCTTGGCCTCATAAAATACGAGGCGGTTGTCCACCAAAAAATGAACAACAACACTTAATACTATACACAATTCTAAAAAAAAAGCAAATTTCACCACTAAAAAAGGCCGTTTCATGCCAAAAGTGGCGAGAACGACCCATTTGTAAGCGATGTTTTCAAAGAATGTAAATTAGAATCCAACTACGTTTAGGATAACTGCAATAGCCCAAATAGCTGCCATTAAACCATTTAAAACTTTACCGAACTTTCTATCGCTCATATAAGCCAATACAAGGCTGTATAAACAACAGATTCCTTCCAAAACAATGATTACCATTAATGTGTTAAATGTACTAAACATAAAAACCCTTCCCTTCTAAATATTTCTATAATCTTGCACATTTTGTGTCATAGCCATTTTTCTTTGTCTTTCTAAATTTAAATCTAAGTGAGACGCATCTTGAATCACTTTTACCATATCTTGGTAGTTATTCGCGTCAAAGACAAAGCTTGGCAATACATATTTGCGATTATGGATTGTTTGATTAAATCCAAGAATCAAAAGATTATGTAAGAATGCTTCTTTTGTGGCATCCACGATCTCATTTTCATAATTGACATCTAAGAAGTAGTCACACGTATTAAATAAATCTAAGATCTCGCTTGCCTTGCATCCTGGATACAAACGTACATTATCATATTTTTCAAAAGACATCAACTTTTGTGACATTTCCGTTAATGCACAAACATGGAATTTCATGTTAGGCAGTGAATTTACTAACTCATCCAATTTCTCAATATGATCTGAGTTTGTACAAATCAAGACATTATTCGAATGTCCATTCTCTTTTTCAAAGTTATATACATAACCCAAAGGTTTGACAATATTACTGTTTGCACCTAAAGAAATTAATTTCTCATACGCCTCTTTTTTCTGAACATAAATCTTAGAAGTTCGTCTAGAATTTCCATCCAAAATAACTTGCATGTTACCAGGAATATCTTCTCTATAACCCTCTTGCCAGAACAAGACATCACTATGTTCACGATCTTCTAAGCTTTCCGATACAAAGAATGGATTGGATAAGGAGTTATAGAATAATCTTGTTGGATATACATCCAATTCAGTAAATAAATGTTTCGCAAATTCAACTTTATTCTTAAAGATATATACCTTATCCTCTTGATTTAAAATAATGTCATGCGTCACAAAATTCTCAACCACTTTTTCATTACCTGACACATCATAATAACTACGAGAAACTAATTGTCCTTTTTTATTAAAAATCGTTCTCGCATACAAGAAACCATACTTGTTGTAGTGATCACTCACACGAGCTACATGTGTATCATCAAACCAATCTACAATCTTAACAAGTCTTTTATGTAAAGGAGAAGTGAAGAAAATCTTACCTCTTTCATGATTTAAATCAAAGACTTGACCACCCGTATTACTCGCCTTGATTTCCCAATAATCTGGAACATCAATCTGGTTAAAATATCGAGGCTTTCCGCCCTCTTTTTTACCACAATAATACGTATAAATACTCATTACATCCTCTGGTAAATATCCATCATCACTAAACGTAATAATAGGACCACTAAATCCAGAAGAACGCATACTTTGATACAACATTTGACTATCTTCATCAAAATTATCTAATAACACAACTGGAGTTTCTAACATACAGCTTCCCTCCATTTTTCTTGTACTCTTGAAGTTAAGAAATCACCTGCAACCTCATACGATACAGAATGACAATGTTCTAAGTCTTGTTTAAATAAATCCACAATACCCTTTCTCAATGCTTCAACACGATCCTTATCCTCTTCAGGTAAAGGCATTAAATATCCATTTTCACCATCACGAATAAATGTAGGATTTCCATAACGAACATCAAAACCAATAATTGGTAATCCTCCACCAACCGCTTCCATTAAAGTCAGTCCAAAACCTTCACTTGTACTTCCCGCAATATAAGCCTCATAGTTTTGATACACTTCACTCAAATCATGTTGACCCATCAAATGAATATAACTCGATGCATTATTATCTCGAATAATATTTTCAAGCTTTTCTCTTTCGCCACCAACACCATAAATATCCAAAGACAATTCAGGTACTTCACTACGAGCTTGAATGACAGCCTTACAAATCCAATCCACATGTTTTTCACTTGCCAAACGACTTGCCGTAATCAATGAGAATGGTTTTCTTCCTTCTTTGGGATACTTTAATTCCGGTAATGATCCAACTGGAATGGTATATACACAAGGTGTTACACCATAATATTTCTCAAATTGTTGAATCATTAAATCACTCTGTGCTTGTGTTGAACAAATATAGAAATCAATATGTTTATGCATATTAAATTCATACTCATAATAATTATTCCATAAGATATAATCCTCATTTGTCTCTTTTTCACTAAAGTGATCCGCATGTACGACAGTACCCACTCTAGCCGGTTTACAATTCATTAAAATTGATTGACCAATATCTGTAGAACGATCAATTAATACTACATCATCACTAGTCAGGTTAAGCTTAGATACCATATATCCAACTAATTCTTCTTTAGAACATAATATTTTATCTTTAAATTTATACATGACTTTGTCATCATCAATCATTTCTTCATACGCAACACTACCATCCTCATTAAAGAAACGACGATGATATAAGTGAGCCTTATTATCTAATGGTGCATAATATTCTGAATACACACGTCCATATGTAAAATAATCTTTTCGAATCAAGAATCCATTTGAAACCAATTCTACACGATGCACAAAATCATCATGATCATTGACCATATACGCTGTATAGAAGTTATTACTTCCACCAAACACATAACGACAAATCTTGCCTTCTCTTGTTTTTGTATAATTTAAATCTGTAAATGTCTTTTCTAAATCACTTAAAGTATAAGTAACGGGTGCTGTTTTAAAATCCGTAAAGAAAGTATATAACCAAATAACTTCCGAATCTTTAAAACCAATATTCTTCGTCATATGTTCCATATTTTCAGAAGGAAACATATCTGTAAATACAAACTTGGCATCGACACCAATATTACGAAACATTCGAGCACGATAGATCTGGGCATATTCAACACCACTACTTGCCCAGCCAATGCCTAAATTAAAATTATAAATCATAATCCAAAAAGCTCCTTTCCTTAAGGATACAATATTATCATCTCGTTGTCTTTACCAAATGAAACTTCTCCCAATAAAATATTACGAATCATCGCTTTTTTAATCGATTTTTCCATATCTTCAAATGAAATTCTAGCTTCTCTTTGATATTCAAACAATAAGTTACGCTGCGCACTTGAACGACCAGAAATGGCAGCCTGTAACTGTTGAAGGTAGTCAACCTCTTCTACCCAACCATCATCTAACGCTCTTAACGTACAAAGACGACAATATTCAGAGAATCGATCTCCTAATGACTTCTTTTTAGTATTGAAAGCCATCTTTGAATATTGAATCAAATAATCCTTTTGATTCTTTGTACTCTCATCCATTTCCTGTAAACGATACGATAGATTATCTAGCACATATCTATGAACACCATACGAATCTAATTTCTTATTTGACTTCACAAAATCCTTGATGTTGTCTTCACAAATCGAAAGAAGATAATTCTCATCCAAGCTTTTCCCATCCAATAGATCATTACGAGTTTTATACATAATCGTTCTTTGACGTTGCATAACACTATCATAATCCACCGCATTCTTTCTTTGGAACACCGATGATTCCGATTTAATTTTCTGTGACTTGTTAATTAATTTTTTAATTCGACGCTTAGAAATATGTTTATCCTTCTCAATATATTTTTCTAAGAAGTCCTCTCCTAATATTTCACAAACATCATCCTCTAATGATGTATAGAAAATAGAGACACCCGGCTCTCCCTGTCTTCCAGCACGCCCTCTAGCTTGTCTTTCATCACGCGTATTATTCATACGACCAATTCCTAATACACATAAACCACCAAGTTCTTTAACCCCAGAACCTAAGCGAATATCGGTACCACGACCAGCCATACTTGTTGCGACAGTCACTACATTTCTTTGACCTGCTTCTTTAATAATTTCCGCTTCCCAAAACGCATTATTCGCATTCAATACACTATGCTCAATATTTTCCTGTACTAATAATTTAGACAACATTTCTGTATCCGAAATTAATGAAGCAATTAGTAATACGGGTTGTCCGGTATTATGTCTTTTTACCGTTTCTTTAATAACTGCGTCAAATTGTTCTTCACTCGTTTTAAAATACTTGTCCGGCAAATCTTTTCGAGCCATTGGTTTATTCGGTGGAATAATCACAACTTGTTTATGATAAACTTCTAGAAGTTCATCTTTTCCATCCGCAATCGTACCACTCATACCCGACATTTTAGGGAATAAATTAAATAAGTTTTGATATGTGATGGAAGCCACTGAACGCTGTTCCTGACTTAATTTTAAACGTTCCTTTTCCTCAATTGCCTGATGAGAGCCACCACGAAGCTTCATGCCATTCATTTTACGACCCGTACTCTTATCGAGTAATACAATCTCACCAGAGTCCGTTACTACATAATCCACATCTTTATCCATTAAATAGTGTGCTCTTAATGCCAATACGACATGTCTTAAAACATCAAAGTTTTCTTTACTATATAAACTGTCTATACGGAAATAACGCTGCGCATATTCGATTCCCTTATCGGTTAACCAAACCTTGTTATCTTCCACAATATAATGTTCATCCTCTACTAGAGTTGTGACAAAAAAATCAGTAATACCATACAAATTAGATTGAACACGAGGAGATCCTGAAATAACTAAAGGCATACTCGCACTATCTAATAAAACAGAATCCGCCTCATCAATAATGACGTAATACAATTCACGCATAAAACGATCTTCTTTAGAATGTACTAAGTTATTCAATAAATAATCAAATCCCAATGAACCATGTGTTGTATATACAATATCCGCTGCATAAATTTCTTTCTTTTGATCATTATTTAAATGCTCATTTGTATCACGCGTAACACCAGCCTTAACACTTAAACCCAAAAACTCATAAACTTGACCCATTTCCTGGGCATCACGAATGGCCAAATATTCATTAGCCGTAACTAAAATGGTACTTTTACCAGTCAATCCATTTAAGTATAAAGGCATCGTTGCCGTTAAGGTTTTTCCTTCACCCGTATTCATTTCTGCCAAATAGCACAAATGTAAAGCTATACCGCCCAATATCTGTACATCAAAAGGAAACATACCTAACACTCGATAATCCGCCTCACAGCATACCGCAAACGCTTCTGGAAGAATATCTTCCGTTGTCTCACCGGCTGATAATCTTCTTTTAAATTCATTTGTCTTATTTTTTAATTCATAATCACTTAAGTTCTTTATTTTCTTACACTCCTCTTTTACCTTACCCAAAAGAAAGTGTAATTTTTTATCAATTTTATTCATCTTACCCTTCCTTTTCTGTAATCACAAAAGAATGAAAATGCATCTTCGTACCGCCCGCATTAATCAACTGTACACGATAGCTATATGTCTTTAGCGGACACTTAAAATCCATTTCCGGTTCACGAACAATCAATGTCCCAGCCTCATTTTCATAGCGGTCATAAAACACCATTCGTATTAAATATGATTCAAAATCACTCATATTCACTTGAATATGATAAGAACTCTCTCCATCAATAATAGGTAAGGATGGTTCTGTTCGCATCATCTGGTAGTTAACTTTAGAATACCATTCCTTAATAACAGTTCCAGGAGGCATCAATTCATTTTCAAATTCAATATCGTCCTTTTTATGAAAAGTAATTTTTGAACCATGTAAGTAAGTACCAAATAAATAATCATTCCAATAAATTTTCCAAAATTTACTTTCCATCTTATTCTTCACCTCGATTAAAATCAATTTGTAAAGTTTTGTTATATTGACTCAAAAACCATTGTACAACTGACGTAGTGTCATCATTGTGACGACCATGAATGCCTTTCCCAATAATTTCAACGCTTGTATTATGAATATGAGAAAGAATTTTATGATATGCAGTCATATCATAATCATCTTCAATCATATATGCCATTTTTAATATTGTGTTATTCCAATTTGCATTATCGAATGCATCCCACATTTTACTATTAAATTTTTCAACTGAATATTCGCTTAAATCACCACTATGTTTAGCCAATACATCTAATGATGTAGGATAACTCCATGGTCGTTTTATTCTTTCATTTGCTGCTACTGTACCTACACTCATTACAGGTTTTCCTAAAAGCAATGTATGTGGTTCTAATTTTGAACCATAATATAAAGAACCAATAGATCCCATTGATAAACCAGATATTACTAATTGCTTATTTGTAAATCCAAGTTGTTTTAGACAATCTTTTATTCCAAATATAATATTTTTTTCATATTCTTTATCTCCAAGGTAATAAGCTCCACCCTCTACACGAGATTCTGTAATCAATAAAAATGGAGTTCCCATTCTACGCATCATATTAAATCCTTCAAAACTTTCCATTGTTTTCCATCCACCAAAATAAACACATAATGGTGGTTTCATATCCCCTGGATCAAAATACATAAAAACTTCTTCTCTTTTAGACGTAACATAGCGCACTCCTCCTGGAAAAAAAGCACCATAGGATTTTCTAGAATGATGATCATGTAAGTTAATTATTTTAAGTTTTCCTTTCCCTCTTGCGAGTAAAGAAACAAAAATAGATCCATCCATTTTTTTATTTTCTATTGAAACTACCGATTCCAAATCTCTTTCGTTAAAAACCCACTGGTTTTGAACTGTAGAAATAGAACCTGATTGAAATTGTTCAATTTTTAATTGTATGCTTACACTTGGATCCTTTTCATACTCTAACCAAAAATCAATAACTTGCTCGTTAAATAAAGGAACATTCATTTTCCAATAAGCAATTTGATAAAAATTATCGCCATATTCACCATCTAATAAAACTCCATTATACCCATTCCATGAGATAGAGCCATTAAAGTTTTGTGAAATACTTAAACTTAATGCATTAAACTTTTCACCATAGCCTGAAGAAAAAAACAATTTAATATCATCATTTACAAATTCTTGTAATGTTTGAATATCTAAAACCCTAGCTCTTCTAGACGTACAAATCCATGTTGTCCATTGATCTACATCTACATCATCCAAAAGAAACAATGTATATGCACGAATTTTCTTTAATAAGATATATGCCTCTTCTTTATTGACGCAACGATTTAAAACACATACATCATAACTACGTTCGGTTGCATCTTTTAAATCATTTATATTATTCCAATCCACAAAGTCAGGAATATGAAGTGTTAAACTTAAATCTTCATTTCCAACTTGTAAAACACTAATCTTGTTCAACTTGCTTCATAACTCCCTTCCATTTACGAATTAAACTAGCCGTATTATATTCCTTACCTAATTCATAAGAATAAATCATACACTTATTCCAATTGGTAATATTATCCAAATAATACTTTAAACCATTCAATACTTCAGATACTTCTTTGACAATAAAACCATTCTTTCCATCATGCACATATTGTGTATTAAAAGAAACAATTTGTGGAATGGCACTACTAATACATGAAATCTGTAAATATAAATCTGGACGTGATGTTACATCCACCATAATACGCTGTTCACGAATACATTTAGAAATACTCAATTCATCCACACATTGATCCACAAAAAACTTAATTGGAACTTTCTTTTCTTCATCCAAATCAAATTCAGCTTTGTCATTCGTCTCTTTACGAGCCAATCTTTCATCTAAACCATTCACTTTTAATACTTCACGAGTGAAATTCAATACGGAATCTACACGATCCCAGTTCGCATTTCTAGTAAAGAAATGAACTCGTGCTGTTTCATTTGTTTCAAAATACTTAGCGAATAAAACAATCAAAGCTTCTAATTTAGATTGTTCAATTGAATCAATCGGAACTAAGATATTTTGGACTGTTAATTGTTGACTAATCCCAAAATCGGCACGCGTATCAAAAGGCGTAATATCTACAATTGGTAAAGTTTTTCCAGCATACTTTTCTAAAGGACCAATCTTATGTTTCGAATCCACTATGCAGTAATTTGTATTTCGAATCAATGATTTCAATTCCGCATCTTCAAACAACTCCAAGCGATTTTGATAGAAAGATAGAATCGTTTTTCTTTGCGTAAATAAACTTTCTAGTAAATCATGATGAAGTGTATGCATAGCCAAACAGAATATATCCGACTTTTCTGTCATTTCATCTAAATAAGTAGAAAATACTTCTTCAATCAAAGATTCCATTGAATCATAATTCAAAGATTGAAATGTAAATTTTTTATTTCCAATTAAGTAATATGAATTCTCAGAATTGATCTCTATATGATCATCTTCAAAAAAATGGAGTAACTTCCAATTTCCTTTTTCATCCAAATATTGTTCATAAATCGGTTGATTATTTTCATAAACAATTGTCGTAGATAAAAAGCCACGATCATCATATATATTTTTTCGAACCATAATTTCAGATTGAAATAAGAAAACTTCAATCATATTTCCATCTTCCCCAAAATGGATTTCTGCATACTTTTCATTATTTACATATGCCACAATACAAAATGGTGTATACACAAACTCTGTATGGTCAGGCCACATTAAATCTCTATAAGATAAAATATCGACTTTAGTACGTCTAATTTCTTGAATCGCATCAAAACAAGACCAGTATGGTGCATGAAATACGCTTTGTCTATGAAGAAAATGTCTAAAGTTAGGACAATAGCTTAGATTTAAAATCTTATAATCCATAATATTATTACGATTAAACATCTGAACTTGTTTCACACTATCATCAAATTCAGTTACAGTTCTTCTTCTATACCAATATTGTTCATTTTCTTTATATTCATTTCCATGATACCAGGAAGGTACAAAATACATCATAAATACTACCTCCTAAATGAATGGCTTATATGAATCAAAATCACGATAAGCACGAATTTCTAAATAAACACTACACAACAATCCCGAAAGCATCATAAATGTCGTTGGAAGCATAGCCACAGATGCATCTACAATTCCTTTAAATTGAAGATACATACACAAACTTAAACAACCACACATAATTAGCCCACTTAAGCAGCTAAAGAATAAGACCCATTTACGAATATAACGACGCGTTGCCTTACCTGCAGGAACATTCACAATACTATCTCCACTCTGTAACAAGTCTTCTGATAAATCTTTTGGATTCACAAACAATAAACTTAATAGCACAGTAAACACAAACAACATCACAATATAAACACGCATACCAAATACGGTCGACATATTTAAATTCTTATATAAGAAATTAACTATTTCTGATTTATGATAATGATGAATCAATGCCACAATCAATTGTGGAATCATAAAGATAGCTGAACCAAACATTAAAGCCATAAAACCGACTGGATTATATTTAATGGCCAAATAATTCTTTTTGGCATGTACATTATGCACAGACACTCTCTGTAAAGGAATCTTCTTTTCATGAAGTTCCATAAAGATCATAATAATGACCATCACAAAAGAAATCAAAAGAGGAATCATTAGCGAATCCATAGATGATTTCATTAATATCGCAATTAAAGATTCTGTCATATTCACAATAATAATTGGGGCAAAGCCACCAACTCCGTATTTCTTATTATTGATCAATAAATATTGAGCAATACTAGCACCAGCCATTAATTCAAAAATCACCACTAAAATGCTCATTAAATCTTTTTCAACATATTTCAATGACAACGCATAAAAAATAGATTGCGCAAGAGCAACCACAAAACATACACCCGTAATCCAATAATTCATAGCCTTAGGTGAAGTACGTGCTCTAGCTTCTTTTGATCGCATTGCGAATAAAATACTAATCAATAAACTTGCCGTAATATATGGTGAAATACCTAAACTCATCACATAACACTTTTGACCAGCACCACTCACAGCCATTGTCAAAATAGCACCCAAATCAAGCCCTGCATTATTATATTCACTCATATCAATTCCATTTAAAGGAATACGGTGACATAAAAAATAAACTAAAATCACAACAATAGAAAATAGACATCGATTTCTAACCAAATGTGTCTTTTCCTTCATAAACATCACTCCCAAATAAAAATAACAGTAACTAAAAATTAGCTACTGTTATTTTATCATTATTTTATTTATTTATCTTCTTTTTCTTTAGAAGCATCGTTTCTTTCTTTTGAGGCATCGTTTCTTGCCTTTTTAGAAGCATGTGCATTTACTAATGAAACCAATGCACCAACAATTGGTACCCAAGACCACCATACTCTGTGAGTAACATCCAATGTTGATTTAGGCATTTTTTCTTTTTCGATTGTTTCAGTTTGTTCCTCAGGATTTGCCTTTGGAGTTTCATCCTCTACAACTTCTTCAGTTTCACGAGGAGCCACTTGTAATGGAGCACGTGTGTCTACTACAACTCGACGTAATGATGTATCTCCACCAGCTGTACTTGTCACAACACTAGTCGCATAGCTTTCTGATGTTGATAATGATTCACTTGTACTCAAGCTTTCTGAACTTGATACAGAATCAGACGTACTAACTGACTCTGAAGTAGAAACTGATACAGATTCTGAAGTTGATACAGACTCACTTGTTGATACTGATTCACTCAAGCTTGTTGATTCTGATAATAATCCAGATGTTGATCCACTAGCACTTACTGAAGCTGATGCTGATTCAGATGCAGAAGCACTTGCTGATTCACTAGCCGAAGTTGAAGCTGATTCACTAGCTGATGCTGATGCACTTTCGCTTGCACTCTGGCTTGCTGATTCAGATGCTGAAGTTGAAGCAGAAGCACTTGCACTAGCTGATGCACTTTCTGATTGACTTGCTGATGTAGAAGCTGACTCAGAAGCTGATAATGATGAGCTTACTGACTGGCTTGCTGATACTGAAGCGCTTGTACTTTGACTTGCACTTACTGAAGCTGATCCAATTAATGATGCTGAAGTACTTGCAAATTTTGAGCTTTTTTCTGAATATGAAGTTTTATTAGCATTCATTTCTCCAATTGCACGTTTCTTATTAGATAAATCATAAGTTACAGTTCCAACTTCATCTCTAGTTAAAAAATTATTAAGACCATCCCAATCAGCTGCATAAAATTTTTTACCGTAAACCTCTGCACCATTCAAATAGTAAAATTCGGTCCCAATTTTTATTTGAACATTTCCTTTTTTATGAATTCCTGAATCATAAACTTTACCTATATATTCGACATAATTATTATTAACCTTAACTGGAACCCAATAATCTGTACCATCTATATTTTCTTTTTTTACAAATACGTTTTTATCTACATTCTTCTCAGTAATTGTCATGAATGTTTTATCACCAGAATTCGCATTAACATCTTCGATTTTAGAAGTTAATTCAATAGTTCCATCATCCCTAATGTAATATCCATCCCATTTGATAGTTACATCTCCTGTTTTTTCATCTATCTTTACGTTCTTTCCGTAAAGTTTTGTCTGCTTTTCTATGCCATTATAGTAATAAGTAAACAGATAACCATTACCGTCCTTAACCAAAACACCTTCTTTGATTAAATCATCTTTACTTTTTACAACATAAGCCTTATCACTTAACACTTCAGCAGCAAGACTGTCTCCATACGTTGAAGTTAAATTACTAGAAAAATTAGATAGAGATTCAGATTCACTGAAATACTTACTCATACTTGTTTTAGAATCAACACTTCCACTTTCTGCGGTAAGCACTGCAGAACCATTACCAGTTGATGTTGTATAATTTGCAGCCGATACATTTTTATTACCATTTAATAAACCAGTAATTAAATTTCCAAATTTATTAGATGAAACCTCATCATTTTTTACTATTTCAGAATTTACTAATGATTCACCATCACTTACAGATACAGAAGTAGATTCACTCTCTGAAGTACTAGTTAATTGAGATTCACTAAGACTTACAGAATCAGAAATTGAATTGCTTTCAACAATTGAATTCTTTTCTGAATCAACTGTAGAATCATATGCACTTGCTGATACAGAAGCATTTGTACTATTTTCAATACTTGTGTAATCTTCAGTAGTCGAATCACTTTGAGATAATGATTCAGACATATATGAAGATGTAGAAGCTTGAGATTCACTAAGGTCACTAACTTGTGACTCATTATCTAATTCAGCAGCATAAACCGCATTGTTTCCTGCAAAGATAGTTCCGCCACCTACAACAGCACCAGCAGCAGCTACACCCTTTAAAAGATTGTTCGATTTTTTTCTTCTAACATTTTTCTTTTTCGACATATACACTCATTCCTTCCCTTAAACTTTTTAATTTATACGAAGCCCTTCAAATTAAAAAACAAAAAAATCAAGCAGAGTACACAAAAAGAATGCACTCTTCCCTTACTAGGTTTAATAGTAAACGGAATGCTTGATTTATTCAAGTAAAATAATTGATTTCTAACCATTTTTTAACATTAAATACACAAATGTTAATATGCAAAATCACCTTTGTAAACATGCTCTTAAATTATATAACCACTTTTATAACTATAGTTATAATCTTAGTAACTAATCATTCTAGATTCATGATCGCATCAACGAATAATTTCTTAGTGAAATAGCCATTGTTGATTAAATATTGTACTTGTTTTAAATTAGAAACCATTCGATTATACTCTTCTTCAGAACAACTCTGAACAACTTGACTAGCTTCTTCTAAACTCGATACCACATATCCTATACCTTTTTCTTTAATGAAATCTGCATTGGATAAATAATTTGGAATTATAACCGGTATACCTGCAGACAAATAAGAAGCCAGCTTATACGAACAATTCATCTTATAATAATCTCTTTCATCCTCAGGATTTTCTGAATTTCCCCAAACAAGGCCAAAACCACCTTTAGATAGTTGTAATAATAATTCATATTTATTTAACCAACCACCAAAATTAACATTTGTAGAATCCGTAATATCTTCTTTTCCAAACACATATAAAGGTGCTTCTTGATGCCAATTCTTCACAAAAGGAAATCTAGACGCTTCTCCTGTGAAATATAGTTTTCTTTCAAATTTAGGATCATGTAGACGAATATCATTTTTAAAATCCCACATCTTTTGAATTACATATTTCTCATTCTTAACACCATGTTCCACTAGACACCTATACATTTTTTCAGAAGGAACAACTAAAACATCACACTTATTACATATATTCACAAACTTATCCATCAAATAATAATTGGATTCAAACTGAAGTGGCACAATATCATGAATAAACAAAATAATTTTAGCTTGATACAACTTCATTCGATCAATTAATGAATCATCCCATTCCATCGCATTCCACGTTGGAAACTGAAAAATGACAATATCTCCTTCTGTGATTCCAGAAATCAATCCATCAAAACGAGCACTCATTTCATTCCAAGGCTCCTTTGAACTATCATATAAATATATTGGAAGTTCTACTGCATCTAATGGACTTAATATTTTTACCACTTCATTTTGAGCCATTTTCGCAACACTCCAATATACCTGATTCGTAATATTTGTTACATGTACTTTCAACTTCATCCCATCCTTACATTAAACATGTCTATAAATACCTAAAAAATGGACATGTCCTCAACACATCCATTTTATCACACTATTCAATTAAGGTGACTCCCACTTTCCAGATCTGATTCAAGAAATTAAGATTCAACGTAGCCAAACGATTATGCTTATCATACTTAATAATATAATCATCCATATTCACAAGTGGACCTCTTGTCACATGAATCTTATTATTGAGTAATACACCATAAGACATACGAAGAATCTTCTTTTCATCCATCAACATCGTAAGAATACGAATCTCTTCATCTGTTAATGCCGAAATATCCTCTTTATATTTTAATTCATGAATGAAAACACTCTCCAAAGGAAACTTTCTAAAAATACGATCCACTTCTACCTGTGACAATTTACTCACCACAAATACATAGCCACCGAATAAAGTTCGCAATTGAATCTGTTTAGAAACCCTATGATAAAATTCCATCTTAGGACTAAACGCAAAAATACCCTCGTTTTCATTCAAGTATTTACATACTTCCTCTTCCTTAGAACGTATGGTCAATAATACATACCAATGTTCATCCAAATTCATATATAAAACCCTTTCATTTCACATACTAAAAGTATAAAGTGGTTAATTCATTGTGTCAAATCTATTAAAACGGTAAATCAATCTCTGGTTCTTCCTCTTCTTCAAAAGTCGGTAAATTCTTTAAATCCAATTCTTCAAATCTTTCATAATCAAAATAAGGCTCATCGACGAACGGATTCCAATTCATACAATAACTATATACATAATCCTTTTGTTTGTCTGTTAAACCACTAAGTAGTTCATCAAGCTCTTCTTCCTCACGCAACTCATACAACCACCGTAAATCATACGCACTATGTCCTGCATCTACCCACCAATGAAGTCTTTCCTTCTCTTTCTTTGTGAGTTTATTTTCCTTTTCAAATTTTCGTAATTCATTCTTACGAATTCTATATTTACTTTTAGTCTTCTTCTTTTTCATACACCCAAATAATAAGGGTATACACTTAGTATACCCTAAACTTTTTATAAACTTTTCAATTCTTCTGTGATTGCACTGATAGCTTCATCAACCTTAGAAGCATCCTTACCACCGGCTTGAGCCATATCTGGCTTTCCACCACCATTACCAGAACAGATTTGAGCCGCTTTCTTAACTAATTGACCCGCATGTACACCAGCCTTAACAGCTTCTTTACCTGCACCAGATACGAAGACAACCTTTTCTCCATTTGTGTTCACAAAGAATACAACCATCTTGTCATCACTAGCCTTTAAGTTAGAAACAATATCCTTCAATGCACCTGCATCCATTCCTGAAACGGATTTAATCAATACATTGACTTTTCCAAAATCTTTAGCCTCTGTAGCCCACTCTTTAGACTTCAAAGTAAAGATTTGGTTTTTCAAGTTATCGATTTCTTTCTGCATATCGTGCATAGTCTTATAAGCAGCTTCAACCTTTGTATCAATATTCTTAATACCCTTTTGTTTCGCACTATCCGCAATATTCTCTAACATATTGTGTTCTTGTGCAAAATCTTGGTAAGCCGCAAACTTAGTCTTAGCCGTAATACGACGAGAATCTGAACCAATACTTTCCTCACTAATGATCTTGCATAGACCAATCTGAGCTGTGTTTTCTACATGACATCCCGCACAGAATTCCTTAGATACATCACCCATTGTTACAACACGAACTGTATCTCCATACTTCTCATCAAATAATGCAGTGGCACCAGACTTCTTAGCCTCTTCAATAGGCATTACTTCTTTCGTTACTGGATACGCCGCACTAATATATTCATTCACAATACGTTCTACTTCAGCCAATTGTCCAGCTGTAACCTTTTCATAATGATTGAAGTCAAAACGCAAGTATTCAGGACAGTTGTAAGAACCAGCCTGGTGAATATGATCACCCAACACCTTAACTAAAGCCGACTGCAACAAGTGCGTACAAGAGTGGTTCGCTGTAGTTGCCAAACGATCTTTGACATTTACTTCACCATGTAAAGACATACCCTTTTCTAATACACCACTATTGATTTTAACTGTGTGAATATGCTGTTTATTACGCGTCTTTTGAACATCCAATACTTCTACTTCTACACCATCAGCCGTAAACATTCCCTTATCGGCAACCTGTCCACCACTTTCTGCATAGAAACAAGTTTCATCTAAAATGATCATACCTTCGTCTTCTAAAGAATCAACCATCTTACCCTCAACATTAAATAACGCAATGATCTTACCATCACAAGATAAGTGATCATAACCAATAAATTCACTAGGTTCATTGAAGTTCATCAACTCTTCATTTTGAGACGCAAAAGAATCCTTTACATTACGCGCATTACGAGCACGCTCTTTTTGTTTATTCATTTCTGCATCAAACTCATCACGACTTACAGTAATTCCACTTTCCTCGGCAATTTCTTGTGTTAATTCAAATGGGAATCCATATGTATCATACAATTTGAAGACAACTTCACCACTAAGCTTTCCATCCTTAGCCTTGCTGATCTCTTCATCTAATAATGCCTGACCAACCTTTAAAGTCTTCTTGAAAGTTTCTTCTTCCACCTTAATCAACTTCTGGTTAAACGCAACATGCTCCTGCAAATAAGGATAGAAATCCTCCATTAAATCTGCAACAACAGGAACTAGTTTATATAAGAATGGTTCATCCAAACCTAATTTTAAACCATAACGAACCGCACGACGAAGTACACGACGAAGTACATAACCACGACCACTATTTGAGAAGTTAGCACCATCACTCAACGCAAAAGTCACGGTACGAACGTGGTCCGCAATAACACGGTAAGCCATCTTATATTCACCTTCATAAGGATGTTTAGCCATAGCTTCTGTTGCACGAATAATAGGCAAGAATAAATCCGTATCGAAGTTTGTTTCTCCATCCTGAACTAAGGCAACCAAACGCTCAAGACCCATACCTGTATCAATATTCTTCTGAGGAAGTTCCTTATAATCTTTACGATCAATACTTGGATCACAATCATATTGAGAGAATACGACATTCCATACTTCTACATAACGATCATTTTCCATTTCATCAAAGAATAATTTTTCTCCCAATCCCTCAGGATCATATTTTTCTCCACGATCAAAGAAAATTTCACTGTCAGGTCCACCAGGTCCCTTACCAATTTCCCAGAAGTTATCATCTGTCTTTAAAATATGACTAGGGTCTACACCACAAATTGTAGTCCATACTTCATAAGCACGTGCATCATCTGTATATACAGACACATACAATCTGTCCTTATCAATACCCATCCATTCTTCGCTTGTTAAAAATTCCCACGCAAACTGAATGGCCTCATCCTTGAAATAATCTCCAATCGAGAAGTTTCCTAACATTTCAAAGAATGTGTGGTGACGAGCAGTACGACCTACATTTTCAATATCATTTGTACGAATTGACTTCTGCGCATTCGCAATACGATTTGAAGCAGGTTTTTCGCTACCATCAAAATATTTCTTCAAAGCCGCAACACCCGCATTGATCCACAATAATGTTGGGTCATTGTGCGGAATCAAACTTGCGCCCGGCTCAATCATATGCCCTTTAGATTTAAAATAATCCAAGAACATCTGACGAATCTGATTACCAGTTAATTGTTTCATCTTTTCTTCCTCCAACAAGAAAAGACTTTTTCTATGAAAAAGTCACACGTCTAAATGACGTGCCCGGTTCGTTTCCAGTCGTCCGGTAACATT
>ENA-OPDD01000798-OPDD01000798.1-human-gut-metagenome-genome-assembly--contig:-NODE-798-length-22739-cov-2.079395_pt1 | contig 22739 bp, 37 predicted proteins | sample MGYA00241574_ERZ501499 | MGnify/ENA primary metagenome ERZ501499 (study PRJEB25962, sample SAMEA2042576) | human gut metagenome | biome: human gut; feature: human-associated habitat; material: faeces...
TTTACTGGATTTTTGCTCTACTAAGTCTGATTTTTCTATGCCAAAATAATTCGCCATCATTTCTATCTTATCAATTCTAGGATATGTTCGTGCGTGCATCCAATCAGACACGGTTGACATTTTAAAACCTAGAGTATTGCACATTTCTGTTTGAGTAATATCATTTTCTTTTAAATAATATTTAATATTTTTAGCCATGACTTCTTTATTACCTAAATCGCTCACTATCCAGCCTCCTTTCATATTTGAATATGCATATATTATAATGGAGAAACCGAAAAAAATCAATATAAACCGAAAAAAATTCGGGAAAACCGTTGACACTTCGGTTTAACCGTGGTAGTATGTAAGGGAATTAAGGAGGTGAGCAAAGTGAAAATGGAAACTAGATTTCCTGAAAATATGAAAGCTACATTAAAAAGTATTCGTGAAATGCGAGGATATAAGCAGGATGAAGCGGCTAAGATGATAGGAATAGCTACAGATACGCTGAGAAATTACGAGCAAGGAAAATCATATCCGGATATTCCGGTACTTCGAAAAATAGAAGAGACGTATAATGTGCGATATTCGCAAATTATTTTTTTACCGCTAGATTTCGGTTTAACCGAAACAAATATGACAGGGAGGTGAGGAAGAAATGCTAACAAAAATTTTAACAGGTATGACTGTTATCTTGTCAGTGGATAGTTTTGTTACATCACTGAGCATTAAAGTCTTATGCCAGCATCTTTTAAAGAATGGAATGAGCGAGCCGACAAAACAAGAAATAAACGCCTACCTAAGAGAAATCGGCAGGCGCAGGGTTAAAAGATTAAAAAAACATTTTGGGATTGATAAGAGATGAAAGAACATTAGAAGCAACTTGTGCAACTACTTCTAATGAAGCTGATCCAAGTCCTTGGCATATTTTTTTAGTTTTATCAAAAACCTTTTGTGAAGAAATATTACTTAAAAATTCATGCCCCTGAAATGTAAGTTCATTTACAGAGTAAATACCAGGCGTAGTTTTTTGAGTCATTTGTACTGTGGTGATATCCAGATATCCAGCTTCAGATAATTTTAAACAAGTGTATTCAATCTGATCGCTTGAGTAATCAAGTAGATCATGCAAGTTGCTAATGGTATAAGATTGACCGAAACCTTTTTGCTCAACAGCCATAAGGACATCTCTGACACAATCAATATCTAATCTCATAGAAGAATCTCCTTTCGTAAGACTTGGGAATTGCCGTTCCCTGTAAATTAATTATACGAAAAGAGTTAAAAACTGACAAGTCAACAAAATAGAATAACAGGGAGGTGAGGAAGGTGCAGGAAAATTTATTTGAAAAAAGAATGGAAGCAGTTAGCCGTGCAAAAGAAAATACTCGCAAGAAATTTCATACAGCCGAAGAGATAGTTGAGTTATTGACTGATAAAGAATTGACAATTTCAGATGTAAAAAATGTGTTAGAGATTGTTTATGACATGGCAATGAATAAAGCAAGATTAAAATAAGCTGAATCTTTAAAGAAACAGCTTACTTTAATACGAAAATTATTGATCATCAGACAGAATATCATAATTTTCTAAATCATAATATGCAGTTTCAAATGCTTTTAATAAAAAAGGAACTTCATCTAAGTACTCCGGATGGCTAATTGGTGAACTTGATGTAATTTCATTATTTGCAAGAGCATGATCAAACTTAGATTTTGCATATAACAATGCAAGATCATATCTAACTTTATTTAGATCCATGTAACAATATCTCCTTTCGTAAGACTTGGGAATAGCGGTTCCCTGTAAATTAATTATACGAAAAGAGCTAAAAATTGACAAGTCAACAAAATGACAGGGAGGTGAGGAAGATGACGGAAGAAGAAATAAGAAATCGAGGTATCCGATGCGCGTTAAGACATATGCATTCATTAAGAGTGCAGGCAGTAGATGAAAGAACTGCAAATTTTGCAGAAGCATGCAGCTATTGTGAAGAAATGCCAGATTGTAAAGGAAATTGGTTGGAAAGTACCGATATGATAAGCAAGGAATCACGATTTGAAGAAAATAAGTTCAAAAGCACCGAATACAAGAAATATTCTTGTGGAGAAAAGAAGTGTTCTGGATATAAGCTTTTAACTCAATTAACAGAAAAAGATATTCATTGCATGGCAAGAATTATTCAGAGTTCTGTATTTGCAAAAGGTGGGATTTTTTACGGATGCCAATATTGTAAATACTGGAAAGATGGATGTGAAAAAAGTTTTGAAGACGAAAATGGGAGACTACATTATGATGTGATCATGAAAAAACTCCAGCGGATTACTGGGTTAGATATGAGTTTAAATGCCAGCAATCTGAAGGAGAAATTTCAACGTGATTTTACTAAGTAGGAGTTCTTATGAAGATATACATTGAAATATTAGCAACATGCATTTTTCTTGGAGCAATATATGGTTGGAAAGCAGGAGTGTTTTTTGGAATTTTTTATTTATTAATTCTTATGGACTAAAAGCGGAGAGATCTAATAGGGAGGTGAGAAATATAAGAGTATCAGACTTGATGTTAGTAGGACTTATAATTTTAGAAATAAGTTTATTTATAAAATCATGGAAAAAAATAAAACAAGAAGATCCTTTGAAAGAAATAAAGGAAGATCTTTTGATTATAAAATTTCAGATATATGGATTTATAAATCTTTTGATTTTTTTGAGGGTAATTGTCTATTTTGGAATTTAGTCGTTGGATTTAAAAGGAGTGTAAAAATGTTTCAGAAAACTTTTGAAGTATTGCAGGCAATTGATGATCTCGCAACAGAATATTATGAAAAAATCAAAACTGACTGTGATACATATGAAGATCTTGAGAAAGGATTACGTGGAATGTCTTATGTGGATTTCGGCAGATTTAATACCTCAAGAGATTATTTGGTGAAAGTTATGCGTCAAAAAATAGAAAAAGAAAAAAGTAGTTTGCACATTATTAAGCAAGAGGAAAAAGCGGTAAGTGTGGATAAAATAGCAAAGCATATGGCTAAAATATTAAACGAAATTTAGTTAGGAATGGAGGGAGAGCAATGTACCTAGAAGAAAGAGTTGAGCATCTGGAAAAACAAATCGAAGAACTCAAAGAGCAGAAGAAAAATGAGTTGTATTTATCCCCGGCACAATTTGCTGAGAAGATGAGTTGTTCAAGATCAATGGTAACAAAACTGGTACAAAATGGAGAGATCGAAGCACTCCGATTAGGAAAGCTGATCAGAATCCCGATGAGCCAGTTTGAAGAAAAAGAAGAAAGTAAAAAAGCATCCTGGAAGGATGTTGTGTTCAAAGGAGCATAAGGTAATAGACAATAGGAGGTATAAGATGAACCAGGCAAAGCATGAATTGATAAATGATAAATTAGCAACGGCAGTGGTAAAGGCAAAGACAGGAAGATCAAAAGCTGGAGATGGAACGACGGCAAGGGCATTTTTAGAAGTTGCTGCCATTTACTTAGATGAGATTACAGAGGCAATAGGAACGGTAAATACGTTGTCAGAAGCTATTGCTGTTGCAGTATTGAGATATTTAAATCGTACAATTACAAAAGAGATGGACGAAGAAAATAAACATATAGCTGATACAGTGGAAGGAATGCTGAATGAACAAGCAGTAACTATTAGAACAAAAATTATGAAGTAGCTTATAACACGAAAGTGTTGTTATAAAACCAGATAAATACCTATCTTTCGAATCTGAGATAAATTTAGATACATAGGAAGGTAGAAAAGCAACATGTTTATATTTTTGTTTAGAGCAGCAATGATTGTAATTGCAGCTATATTGATCGTAGCCGGATGCGTTGATCAGTATGGAGAATCAAGAAAATCAAAGAAAGCAGCATTATTAGGTATTATTCCGTTAGCTGTATTTTTATTGAGTATGTGCATTGTATATGTACCAAGCAACAATGTTGGTATCAGATGGTCTGCTGTTGGTGGAACATCTGACAAAACACTGAATGAAGGAATTGTGATTAAAAGCCCGATTGATAAGGTATTTCTGATTCCTACAACAGTAGAAGAAAGAACGATCAAGAAGGTCAATGTTCAGACCAAAGATGCTCAGTTTGTAACATCAGAGGTGAATGTCAAATTCCGAGTGAACCAGAAAGATGCATTTAAGGTGTACAAAAGATACACGACACTGGACAACCTGAAACAAAATATCATCAGCAATTATGCTCAGAAATCAATTGAGACTGTAGTTACTCAGTACAACGTCATAGATGTTTTGGGAGCCAAGAAAAATGAAGTTTATAAGATGGCAAGCAAAGATCTTCAGGAAATGTTGAAATCAGAAGGTGTGGAATTAATCCAATTAACCATAAAAGATATGAACGCAGGTGATGAGATTGAGAAAGCGATCGCAGATGAAGCAGTGGCGAAAAAGAGAGTTGAGACAGCAGAACAAAACCGACTGAAAGCAAAGAAGGATGCTCAAACAAAAGTAATTAATGCCAAAGCCGAAGCAGATGCGAACAAGATTCTTGAAAAACAGCTGACAAATAAAATTTTGGCACAGCAGTGGATCAAAAAATGGAACGGAGAAGTTCCAAAGGTCAGCGGTGACAATAAATCAATGATTAATATTGGAGAGTTGATGAAATAATCCAAGGTTAATTAAAACACAATCAGATAAATGAAAAGAAAGGTATTTATCTAAATTTTTAGTAAACCAAGTTAATGGCAGATGATTCTTTGAAGTGACAAGAGAAAGCAGAAAGACTTTGACTATCACTCAATGATAGGACCAGCAAATATCCCTACAATTATCAATATGAACTTTTATTATTAGTAACCAGAAAACGAAACTCCATAAGTATTTATTTTAACAATTACATACAGCTGGTCACTTCAAAGAGTCATCTGCTAAAGAAAGTGTAAAGGAGAAATGAAAAATGACAAACGAAAAACAGAAAGAAATGATTAAGAAGATTTTAGAAACTACGGTTGACGGTGCACCTGCGAAATCACTGGATGGTTATCGTGAAGTTGCAGTGGAATATGTAAATATGATCAATGAAGCTATAACACCAATGAATCCATTTACAGCACCGCTTGCGGCTGCAGCCTTAGGATTTATGAGAGATATTGTGATGAAAGAATTGGATAGTGAAGGTAAATCAGTAGTGAAAAGTATTGAAATACTTTTAAAATTATCTACCAGATCGGAAAAAGTACCTTATCACAAATAAAAAAGGCACTCTGATGAGCACCCTTCCTGCGAAAATCCGCAAAGTATATTTTTCGAACAAATTAATTATACCATTATTTGCGGATTTTTTCAAGGGAACAGCTTATGAAAAGAAAGTATACAGACAACACAACAGATTTTACAGAACCATTTTGGGATAACCTCTGTCCGGTATGCAAGAAACGATTTTGGTCGGTTTCTTTGGATTGTGCATGTCCAAAGTGTGGGAATTATGATCTGTATGTGCTGAATGAATCAAAACACTTGAAGCATGATGCAGAAGAACTTAAGAAATTCCACAGAAAGATAATGGAGGATAAAGAATATGAAGGTAATAACGATTATGAATTATAAGGGCGGAGTTGGAAAGACCGCCACAGCAGTCAATCTTTCTTATAATCTGAGTGAAAGAGGGTATAAAACCTTGCTGATCGACTGCGATCCTCAGGGAAATGCATCATATTTTTATAACAAATACGATGAAAAGAAGAAAAGTTTAACAGGAGTTTTACAAGGTAAATATACTCTTGCAGCCGCGATCAGAAGAACAAAATTCAAAAATCTTGATATTGTACAGGCAGATCGTAACCTTGAATTTGTTAAGATCTACAGTCCGATCGAACTGAAAGATCAGATTCATCAATTGGGTGAAGATCGATACGATTATGTGATTTTAGATTGCCACCCAACATTTGAATTATATACAAAAATTGCATTGGTGGCAGCAGATCTTTGCGTGGTTCCAGTGAAACTCGATCAGAACAGCATCAATGGACTTGCTTTTTTTGACGAGCACTTTCAAGACATATTAGATCTTGCTCCAAACTGTGAGTATAAAGTATTAATTACACTTTGGAAGCCAACAAAAGCGAATAAAATTGGATTAATTGATCTGGTAAATAGACACCAGTATCCGATATTTAAGAGCCTTATTCGGGATTGTGCATCTGTAAATTATTCTACATATCGCAGAATGCCGCTAAGAAAATGCAGAAGTACAAAGAATGCATGCCTTGACTACAATGATTTCACGGATGAATTGATTCAGGAGGTGCAGTAAATGGATATGAATGATATTTTAAAAAGCATTGGACAGCAACAGACACAAGAAAAAAAGAAGTCTGCTCCGAGAGTACAAATGATCCATTATACAAAATTGAAGCCAAGCCCTGACAATTTCTATGATACGGAAGGCATAGAAAAACTTGCAGCAGCGATCAGAATTGCAGGAGAAGTCAAGAATCCACTGCGTGTCCGAAAAACAGACATAGATGAGTATGAGGTGAATGAAGGGCACCGCAGAAGATTGGCAACGATTTATAATGTTGAACAGCTTGGAATAAAAGAATTTGAATTTGTTCCGTGTGTTGTGGAAGACACGACAAGTACGATTGGTAAATTAAATCTGATCTTAAGCAATTCCACACAAAGGGAAAGAACCGAATACGAAAAGATGCAGGAAACAGCGAAGCTTAGAATCTTATTAGAGCAGTACGCAAAAGAAAATGAGACAAAGATACCATCGACGGATATGAGAAAGATGATATCAACAATTTTAGGCGTTTCAGGAACGAAAGTTGCACAATTAGAGAGTATTAACAGGAATCTTGTGGATGAAGCAAAAGAACAGTTTAAGGATGGAAGTATGCCAGTATCTATTGCAAATGAAATGGCAGGACTACCAGAAGAGATACAGAGAGATCTTTCAGGGCAGGAAGATATCAAATTATCTCAGGTAAAGGAGATTAAGGAAGATTCCAAAGAAAATGCAAAGATAATGTGTAAGTATGATAATTCAAAGAACTGTCATACGAAGCTGATTCAGAGACAACAGGAACATTTAGATACAAATGGACCGTGTTCTGGTTGTTGCAGATTGTGTGATCATCCAAGTAACTGCCGTTATAGGTGTGAAAATACGCCATTAGGATGGAAGCCAACACAACAGCATAAGGAAATTACAAAGTGTGCTTATAACGAGAAATATCAATGTAATATCAATGAAATCATTGAGAAATACAAAGCAGACAGAAATATCGCAGAGTGTCCAGGATGCTGTAAGTTGTGTGGGTATACATTCGAATGTGAGTATGTTTGCGAAAACGTGTTAGAAAATAAAAAGATATCAGAAAAGGATCTGGAAAGTGTAACGTTTACGTTCCAAGACGTAAAGACAACGCTTAGATATATTAATCAACAGATTTCAAAAACCAAGATGAATGACAAAGAAACAATCGTCAGATTAAAAGTAATATCTGAGTCATTAAAAAAATATTTGAAAGAAATGAAGGTGGTTACTGATTATGGCAGGTAGAAGAATGGTAAATATCCGGATCATTGACAGTGACAATTTTCTTGAGTTGCCACTATCGACACAGGCGCTGTATTTCCATTTGCTGTTACGTGCGGATGATGATGGTTTCATTAACAATCCGAAACGAATACAGCGCATGATTGGAGGGAGTGAAGATGATTTTAAATTATTGATCGCGAAGCAGTATATTCTTACATTTTCATCAGGAGTTATCGTGATCAAACATTGGAGAATGCATAACTGTATCAAAAAAGACCGATATCACGAAACAGACTGTATTAATGAGAAAAATATGCTGTATTTGAATGAAAATAAGACCTATACGTTTGAAAAACCGCAATGTATCCAGAGTGGAGACAGTTCGGAACCAGAATGGAACCCCAGTCTAGGTAAGGTTAGTCTAGGTAAGTCTAGTATAAATAATAATATACTGCCGGAGCAAGCCGGACAGCAGAAGCAGGAACAACAAAAACTGGAGAATGATAACAAAGATTTTGAACAGCTCTATCAGGGGGCAAGAGAATATCACATGCCGTTGAAGGATGGCGGTGATTACGTGGTCACTGAGAACGACGTTGAGAGATTTGAACAACTCTATCCAGATCTTGATATCCATGCAGAGATGAGAAAAATATATGCTTGGCTGATTAATAATACCAAGAAACGAAAGACAAAACGAGGTATGCCTAAGTTTTTGAACGGTTGGATTAATCGGTCATATGTCCAGTTTGTCCAGGAACCAAAGGCACGAGCTAATGCTCCTAAGCCACAGATACAGCACAATTTCACACAGAGAGATTACGACTTTGATGATCTGGAGCAACAATTACTGAGAAAGCAGCAGGAGGGAATGTGATGGCAAAGAAAAGACAATATGCAAACTCAAATCCAGTAAGGTTGAATCCGGTAAGTTTTGAGATGATTGAAGAAAAACTGAAAAAGATAAAGCCTGGAAGAAAGATAACGATTTTTGTACCAAGAAAATTGACACAAGACAACAAAGAACGATACAGAGTAGTGAAAGGCGAAGTCGCTGCGATCTACAGCAAGATGGTTCATGTTTGTGTTAAAGCAGGAAGAAGTACTTACAACGAATGTTTTTTGAAAACAGATTTGTATCGATGGCAGTTTAACGTGAAATAAACGAAAAAAGAGACAAGAACTTACGAGAAGTCCAATGCCTCAGAACAAGTATAACACATTCAGGAGGTATTGAACATTGGAAAATGAATTTGAAAAGGCAAAAAAATTTTTGAAAAAGATCAGATGGATCGACAATGAAATTGATGCATTGATTGAAGACAAGAAAAGCTATATGGACCTTGCAACAAAACGGACAAGCACCTGGGATGGATGTGGAGTACATAATTCAGGTTGTAAGGACCAGATGGCAGAAGTGACTGCAAAGATTGCTGACATTGAGAATGAGATCTGTGCAAAGATTGACAGATTGTTGGATTACAAAAAGAAAGTATCGAAAGTGATTGAGCAGATCGAGGATAAAGAGTGTCAAAAGATTCTTGTGTTAAAATTTGCAAGATATATGCCGATGGTTGATATTGCAGACAAAATGAATATGGATCGAAGTACGGTTTATCGAAAGTATAACAAAGCAATTAAAGCAGTACAGGAGATTTTGTCAGAGTCTGACAAAGAAAAACAGTGATGAAGAATGATCTGACGGCTTAGATCTCTGCCTGATATAACATGTAAATTATTTGTTGTTCTGCCAATCGGTGCTATATGTTGGATTCGGGCAGAGATCCAAGCCGTCAGGCTTGACACTGGATGTTTTATATACCACACGAGACAATTAAATAAAGATCCAGTCGCAATATAACTCATAAGAAACGCAAAAACTAATGCAGGAAATGCCCGGCTTCGGTCGGGCAGAAAGGAGAAATATGCCGAAGAAACAGTTTAGTGAAGAATTTAAGAAGAAAACAATTAAGAATATGATTCGTTTTGGACTTACAAAGAAAGAAGCAGCACATAAGGTAAAAGTAACAGAAACAGCCCTTGGTTATTGGGAAGATAAATATTATTACGAAGCAATGCAGGAGCTTGAAGAGGAAAAAAGACAGAAGAAACGACATGCAGATGGAAAGATAAAAAGAGAAGTTATTTGGCATCAGGTAGATGGTATTGCAGGATATTATGGTTAGAAATAAAAATAAATTAAATGCGTATAAAATACGCGTAAAAAAGTATTGACAACTACGTATTCCATACGTATAATTAAAGCATAGTAATTAAATAAATAATTCATCAAAGGAGAAAAACTTTATGAAAAGAAGAGATTTAGTGAAGCTCCTTGAAAAAAATGGATGGTATTTAAAAAGGAATGGTGGAAACCATGATTTATATACCAATGGTGAAAGAACGGAACCAATTCCAAGACATCCAGAAATCAAGGAACGATTAGCAAAGTCAATTATCAAGAAACTGGGGCTTTAGCCCCGGTCTTGGTAAGTTCATAAAGTATTATTCAAAATTTACATGCCGTATTAGTATCAAGGAGGAAAAATCATGGAAAGGAAAGTAGCGTATCCGATTATTTTAAAACCGGATGAAGAAGGGTATTATGTAGAAATCCCAGATTTTGATATCGCTACGGAAGGCGATACAATAGCAGAAGCTATGGAAATGGCTAGAGATGCTATTGGATTAATGGGAATTGATATGGAAGATGAAGGTAAAACTCTTCCAGAACCAAATTCAAAGGATCAGGATGTAGAAGCAGGAGACACAGTAACATTTGTAGATGTAGACTTTGTAGATTACAGAAAAAAGGTAGATAATAAAGCAGTTAAGAAAAACTGTACAATTCCATATTGGATGAGTGTAGAAGCTGATAAAGCTGGAATTAACTATTCACGTGTATTACAAGATGCAATTTCTAATATATTGGGAATTACAAAAACAACAAAATGCTAATTAAATCTTAAAAAATATATTAATTTTTAAAAGATGCAACACTTTGCGACACCCATATGTGTTATTATGGCATTGTAAAGAAATAAATAAAAGAGAACGAGCACATTAGAAAATATCTGATGTGCTTTTCTTATGCCCAAAAGAAGGTGATAAATATTGAACACAGTTCAACCAATCAGAGACATGGATACAATTCTTGATATTGCAAGGTACTTAAGAAGTAAAAGTGAACGAGAGTACGTGATGTTTGTAACTGGAATTTATTCAGGTCTTAGGATATCAGATATTTTAAAATTAAGAGTTAGAGATATTAGAGGAAAAGATCACATATCCATAAGAGAAAAAAAGACAGGAAAAGAGAAACGATTTCTGATCAATAAGAATTTGAAAAAGATTTTGGAAGAATACACAAAAGGAAAAGATGATCTTGAATACCTGTTAGAGAATCCAAGGACGCACAAACCAATCACAAGACAATGGGCATATGAAACAATCAGAGAAGCAGGCGAGAAGTTTGGAGTGTATAATCTTGGAACTCACACGATGCGTAAGACATTCGGGTATCATATGTACCAGGCAACAAAAGATGCAGCAATGTTGATGAAACTGTTTAACCATGCAGATATTCATATCACATTAAGATACATCGGAGTGGAACAGGATCAGACAGACAAAGCAATATCAAAATTAAATTTCGGTATTTGATTTATTTATTTTTGTACGGAGACATTTACTGTAATGGTCAGTGTTAAGTACAAGGTATAAAATCAGATGCCTTTTATAGTAGAAAAAAACAAAAGTTATATTTGCAGAATATAAGATATGACAAGTCAAAAGAAAAAAATAAAGCGGAATTAACTCAGCGGTTAGAGTGGTGATCTTATAAATCACTGGTGGTTGGTTCGACTCCAACATTCCGTATTCATTCAAGGCAGTAACAGTCAACGAAGGCAAGTGACCATATTTCATTTATTTTGTCAGACTCTGACAAGCCTTGAATGCCAACGTGGTAGTTGTTAGGAACAGGAGCATAAAAAGTAAAAGAATGTTGCTTGGTCATTCTTTATTCCTCCTTTCACAAAAGATATTTATTTATAGTTGCAGTCAATAAGTTGATAAATGGTACATTGGGCGTAGCTCCTTCAGGTTCGATTCCTGATACCACGATTTTGTCAGAGTCTGACAAAGTTATTAACGCAGGATAGAGTAATGGTAACTTGGCGGTCTCCTTAGCCGTAGATGTAGGTTCGATTCCTACTCCTGCAATTTACTACAAACAGAAAGGGAATACATATGTTGAAGTCATGTCAGTATTGTGGTCGGATTCATCCGAAGAACTATGATTGTGGTCGCAAGCCAAAGAAAATAAAGAGAGATACAAAAGCTTACAGATTTCACAGAACGCAAGCATGGCAGGATAAGAGTATTGATATAAGAGAGCGAGATCATTATCTTTGTCAGTGCTGTATTCGTTTGATGCCTGGCACAATGCGAAAGCATAACTATGATGATCTGTCTGTGCATCACATCGAACCACTTGCTACCGATTATGATCAGAGACTTGATGATAATAACCTGATCACAGTATGTGGTTATCATCACGAACTTGCAGAACGTGGAGAGATAGACAGAGAGCTACTGCATGAGATTGCAAGAGAACAGAATGAAAAGAGAGAGATGAGTGTCTGATTTAGGATGCCGATAGGTATCCCCCCGGGTTAAAAATTTTGAAAATTTGAACGTCCGCCAGACCGACGCCCCATCTTTCTTTACAAAAAATTCCCACATCAGCATTTTGAAAGGAGGGAGCTTTAAATGCCAACACCAACAAAACCAGCAAATGTAATTAGACTGGAAAAAAAGAGTCATCGAACAAAAAAAGAGCTGGCATCTAGGGAAAATGCGGAAAAAGCTCTTTTGACTGGTGAAAAATTAAAAGAACGAAAAGAAGTAAAAAGTGATCCAGTAGCTCACAAAGAGTTTCTAAGAATCAAAAAACTCCTTGAAAAAATAGAGAAAAATGACGATCTATATAGCAGCGTTATCAATCGTTATTGTCAATTATATGCAGAATGTAAGGATTTTGAAGAGAAAAGAGAAGCAATTTATAAGCAGTTGCTTGATCTTCAGGAGAATTGTCAAAAGATGATTGATGAAGAAGAAATGACAATGAAAGAGTATTATAACCTAGAACTTGGAATGCAGAAAAATCTGGTTTCCCTGGATAAACAGGTGCAGGCGAAGAGAAAAATGCTTCTTGATATTGAGAAAGAAAACATCATGACGATTGCATCCGCATTAAGGTCCGTTCCGAAGAAAACAGAAAAGAAAGATAATCCTCTTTTGGCGGCTTTAAATGGTTCGTGATGGAAGAGCATACAAGTATGCACAATGGGCAGTTTCGGAAACGGAAGGAATGGTACCGCATTATGTTAAAGTGCAAGCCCAGCAATGGATGGATATTGTTGATGACTATAATGAGGATGCTTATGTAGATGAAAAAGAATTTGAGAAGATATGTAACTTGTTAAAGCTGATGATCCATCCAGACGTTCATTGCAGCATTTATGATGCAATGGAAGATTATGCCTGGTTATTGATCACAGCGACACTTTGTACGATGTGGAGAGAAGGAAGTGAGATCTATGATGATAATAAAGTTAGTTTTGAATCTTGCAAGATCAGATATTACACGACAGCTCTGTTAGAGATATCGCGTAAAAATCATAAAACATTTTATTGTGCAGTAATCATAATATTGTTAATGCTGACAGGCGTTGGATTTGGAAGATACTTTTCCGTTGCTCCAACACTCGCTCAATCATCAGAGGTAAAGCTTGCAGTTCGTAAGATATTGAAAAGCAGTCCCTTATTGGTAGATGAGGAAGATCCAGCATTTAAAATCTTACGCAGTGAAGTAACTTGTAACATTAACGAGAGTAATTTCACACCATTAGCGTACAGTAACGATAACTTGGATTCCAGATTGGCGAATGCATTCGTCGCGGACGAAGCCGGTGGAATGGATTCATATCCACTCGAAGCAATGAGATCATCACAGATTGAGATTATTAACAATCTTGGAATGGTCATAAGCACGCAGTACCCCAATGATGACAATGTTTTTATTGATGAGGTTGATATTGCGAAAAAACTATTAGATGGAGTACTTGAGTCTGAGGACGTTGGTACATATTTTTCTCTGCTGTATGAACCGGATGATGAGTTGAAAACAGGAGAAATTTGGCAGAAGGACGGTCGCTGTATTTATCAGTCGAATCCGATCGCAGTGGAGAAAAAAGCGGTTTATAAGAATATCATAAAGAAAAGAACCGCAGCGATCTTGTATGAAAACAAGAGAGAAAACTATTTGTGCAAGCATAATAATATACGATATAGAGGTCTTGGAGTCGAAGGCTATATTGATATTCAGAAAGTTAAATTATGTTTTGGAGAAATAGAAAAAGAATGGTGGAAAGGTCGAAAAGTATGGATTGGTCTGGATCTGTCATTGTCAGAAGACAATACAGCAGCGGCAATGGTTACGGAAGAAAACGGAATTATTTATGCAAAGGTACTTGGATTTTTACCAGATGGACGAATCGAGCAAAAGACAAGCAAGGAACACGTAAATTATAAACGCTGCATTGATCATGGTGATTGTATCGCATGTGGAGATGAGGTTATTGATTACAGCGTTGTTGAAAATAAGATCATGACGTTAGAAGAAGAGTATGGGGTGACAATCATGCAGATTGGGTACGATAAATGGAATGCAATTTCTTCCGTACAGAAATTTGAGGCAGCAGGATATGAATGTGTTGAAATCAAACAGCACAGTTCCGTGTTGCATGCTCCAACGAAGCTGTTGAAAGAAAAAATCTTATCTAAAGAATTTATTTACGATTCAAACAGATTACTTGAGATTAACTTCCAGAATGCAAGATGCACCGAAGACACCAACTTAAATAAATATGTAAACAAGAAAAAATCTGCTGGAAAGGTTGATATGGTAGTGAGTCTGATTAATGCCATGTACTTATTACAGCAATATATGTTGTATGGAGTAGATGATTTCTCTGTACAGACAGCATAGGAAGGAAAGAAAATGGCATTTTTTAAGAAACGAGAAAGAGCAGAGCCGGAACAGATACCGAAAGAAAATGATTGTGAAGATTTATTGATCAGTACATATCTTGGAAGAAATAATATAACGCGAGAAATGGCAGAGGAAATCCCAGCAATTCAAGGAAATCTTGATCTGATTGTAAAAACAGCTGCTAATGTGCCGATACGTTTATACAAAAAGAATGGAAAACGTGTCGAGGAAATTGAAAATGATCACAGAGTTAGTCTGTTGAATGAAGATACCGGTGATACGCTTGATGCAAAAGAAATGAAACAGGCAATGTTTCGAGATTATTTCCTCGGAAAAGGTGGTTATTGTTATGTGAATCGAGATGGACTGGAAATCAGATCTTTGCATTATGTAGATCAAAAAAATGTTGGAACTGCAAAAGATCCAGATGTGATTTTTAAGAAATATGTAATTCTGGTACAGGGGAAATCTTATTTCCCTGAGGATTTTATCAAACTTCTTCGAAATACAACAGACGGAGCGAAAGGACACAGTATCATAGAAACGAATAAAACCTTGATTTCTATTATGTACAATAACATGAAGTATGAAGAAACTCTTGTAAAGACTGGTGGAAATAAAAAAGGATTTATAAAATCACCAAGATCACTGACACAAGCTGCATTAGACAGTATCAAGGCAGCATTTAAGAAATTGTATCAGAACAATACGGAAAATGTTGTTGTATTGAATAATGGATTAGAGTTTCAAGAATCTTCTAATACATCAGTTGAGATGCAGTTAAATGAAAATAAGCAGACAAATAGCAATGAATGTTGCAAAATACTTGGTATTCCTTCGACGATGTTGTCTGGTGGTGGAAATGAAGAGGATGATAAGAAATTTATCAAGTATTGCGTTACGAATCTGTTAGATGAATTTATGACAGCAATCAATAAAGTATTACTGCTCGAATCAGAAAAAGGGCAGTATTTTTTTGCTCCAGATATGTATGAACTGACAAAGGGAGATATTGATAAACGTTACAACGCATATAAGACAGCAACAGATAGTGGATGGTTACAGGTAGATGAGGTAAGGGAACGTGAAAACATGGAACCGCTTGGTATGAATATGATCAAGTTAGGACTTCAAGATGTTTTATATGATCCAAAGACTCAGATGCTATATGTACCAAACACGAATCAGATGCACAAATTAGGAGAAGGAGGTAACGGAGAAGGCGAATCGAAGTAAGAGCTGGACAGGATGGAAAGAAGTCCGTCATTATCGAAGGATATGTGAATGTGACAAATCGAAGATCAAGACCGATTCCAGACGGAAAAGGCGGGTATTTTTTAGAAGAAATTCAACCTGGAGTGTTCCAGCGAGCAACAAAAAAGGCAGAAGAAATTAAATTATGTCTTGATCACCGCAGAGAAATCGGTGGAACAAAGAGTAATCTGTCACTGAAAGAGGATGTGATCGGATTAAAGGCACGTGCAGAAGTAACAGATTCAGAAACTGTGAAGGCAGCAGAGGAAAAAAGATTAAGAGGTTGGTCTTTTGGTTTCAGAAAACCAAGAGAAGAACGTGCAGAAGAAAATGGGATGAGTATCCGAAAGATCTCAGATCTTGAGCTGACAGAAGTGTCAATTATCGATAACAAGATGAAGCCTTGGTATAATTCGACTACGATTGAAGCCAGAGCAGAAGGTGAGAATGAAATCGAAGTCAGAGCCCAGGAAGATGATCTTGACTATATAAGTAATAAGAAACCTGAAAACGATGCAGAAAAAAGCAGAGCAAAGATCAAGAAGATGATCGAAGAAGCCGGAGGTAATATTTAAGGAAGATTACAAGAGTAAACAGAGAAAAAAGCAGACGTATGAAAATGAATATCCAGTTTTTTGCCGGAGAGGGTAAAGAAAAGGATAACATTAAAGCATTAAGAGAAAACAGAGCAGAAAAAGTGGAAGAGTTAAAACTTTTATATGCCACTTTGGAAGCAGAAGAAAGAGCTATTACAGACGATGAAGAAAAACGTGCGGAAACACTCAATGATGAGATTAAGAGAATTGATAAAACCATTCATATCCTTGAAGATATGAAAAAGAATATTGAGGAACGTGGGGAAAGAGAAGATCCAGAGATTGATCCAGATCCAGAAAAAGAAGAAGAGAAAAGAGCAGAAGAGGAAGAAAAAGCCTTTGCAGATTACCTCAGAGGAGTGGTCACGGATGAACATCGTGCTGCAAACATTACAAAAACAGATAATGGGGCGGTGATTCCGAAAACGATCGCAAATAAGATCATCAAACAGGTCTATGATATTTCTCCAATCCTTGAAAAGACAACAAAATACAATGTAAAAGGTGATCTGGAAATTCCGAAGTATCCAGCAGATTCAGATGATATTACTATGGCATATCATGATGAATTTACAGAACTGGAAGCAAAAGCAGGGAAATTTACAACAATATCTTTAAAAGGATTCTTATCAGGAGTGTTATCACTGGTATCTAACTCACTGATCAATAATTCACAGTTCGACATTGTATCCTTTGTGATTGATCAGATGGCATATAACGTATCACGATTCGTTGAAAAAGAACTTTTGATCGGAACAGACAACAAGATTGAAGGTCTGAAAGGTGTAGTGCTTACTACAACAGCAGAGAAAGCAACAGCGATCAAAGCAGATGAACTGATCGATCTTCAGGATTCTATTAAAGATGCATTCCAGACAGATGCGATCTGGATCATGAACTCCAAAACAAGAACAGCAATCCGTAAATTAAAAGATCAGAATGGAAGATATTTGTTACAGGATGACGTTAATGCACCATTTGGAAAAGTGCTGTTAGGGAAACCAGTGTACTGTTCTGATAACATGCCAGAGCTGGCAGCATCAGCAACAGCAATCTATTATGGAGATATGTCAGGACTTGCTGTAAAGATTGCAGAAGATCTTGAGATTGCAGTTTTACGAGAAAAATACATGACACAGCATGCAACAGGAATTGTTGGATGGATGGAAATGGATTCCAAAGTCGAAAATGAGCAGAAGATTGCAAAAATGGTTATGGCTGCGGAGTAACAGATGAAAATTAGAGCAAAAGCCGATTTTTATGGATCTATAAAGATGGACAAAGATGAGACACGGGAGATTGAAAATGATCCCGTGATCTCTGATCTGTTAAAAATGGGATTGATAGAGATCCTGGATGAACAGGAAGGCGGTGAGTCAGATGAGAGTGAGTGAAATTGATGAAGATTATCTTGTGAATTATCTGAAACTAGATGAACCAGACGATGACGATATCAAATTTGCTCAAACCTGTCTGGATGCAGCGAAAAGTTTTATCAGAGGGCAGACAGGTCTTGATGACGAACAGATTGATGCATACGAAGATATTACGATCGCAGTATTGGTACTCACACAGGATATGTATGATAATCGTCGGTTGTATGTCGAAAAAAGCAATGTAAATAAGGTAGTAGACAGCATTATTTATCAGTATGCGGAGAATTGGTTATGAAAGAGATCAACATCGGAAAGATGAATAAGAAAATATACATATGTACACCAAGAACAACACAGGATGAAATGGGACAGGATATCATGACCTATGAAAAAGGAAAAAGGATATGGGCAACCGTAAAATCTGTGCGTGGTGGTGAATATTATGATGCTTTGAAGCTGTCTCCAGAGGTATCTTATATCATTTATACAAGATACAGGAAAGACATACATCCAGATACAATCCTTATGTATCACGGAAAGAAACTGGAAGTGAAGCATGCAGCTGATATTGAAGAAGAGCAGGTAATGCTTGAGATTCAGTGTACAGAGTATAAGAAAAAAGGAGCAGATCATGGATGGATTGGAATTTGACGGACTGAATGATCTGGTTGATGGATTAGAAAATGCAGTCAGCAAGTATCCAGATCTTGCAGAGGCAAGCTTAAAAAGAGAGCAAAGAGATTTTAAAAAAGATATGATCCGTGAGACATGGAGTGCAGTGGATAAGCACACAGGAAATCTTGTACGAGGCTTTCGATTTTCAGCAATCAGAGGAAACAGATCTAATATGGAAACAGATTTCTATGCAGAGGGCAGCAAGAAAGGTGCGCATTTTCATTTGGTCAATAATGGTCATGAAATGGTAACGGTTGTCAGCCGGAACGGAAAGAAGGTTCAAGGCGGTGGGAAGACCGTTGGATTTGTTGCCGGGCGCAGAATCAAAGAACCAGTGATCGAGAGGTGGCATCAAGAACATGCAAAGAGAGCTGAAAAAATGCTGGAAAAGATTCATGAGGAAATTGAAAAATGATACCAATCAAAGAACTGAAAGCAAGTTATATCAAGGTTTTGCGTGAAGCAGTTCCGGGTATGAGAATTTATAGCAATGAAGTAGAGGAAGGTTATGAAACGCCTTCCTTATTTGTTCAGATGATTCCTCTGATATTTAAACAGAGGGAAACAGCAAGTATCACACGATCAAGTTATATGTTTGAAACGACGTTTTTACAGTATAAGAAAAATGATGCCGAACAGCTTGAAATCATAGAAAAGATAAGAGACAAATTAGGTGATCATTTGGAAGTGGAAGACCGGAAGATATTTGTGGAAGAACCAGAGGTTCAATACACCGGACAAACTCATAATATCATACAATTTGTTTTCAAAGTTGAGTTTTTAGAAGACTGCCGACAGGCAGCAATAGAGCAGATGATGCAGGAAGTTAATATGAAGGAGATGATAACAAAGGGGAACATGCAGCATTAATATAACCTTTATTGAAAAAGCAAAGACAGTGATCGAAAGATCTGGAAGTAAAAACGTAGGTCTGATCATTCCTGGAACAAACAATGACAGGATTTTAAAGATTGCACCAGGAGATAATATTCCAAGTGCTGGGTTAAAGTACAAAGAACAGATTGAGATGGCACTGATTGGGAACACGGTCAAGCCGAAAAAGTTGGTTGTTGCATTTTCAGGAGCAGATCATGCAGAGATTGATGATGCATTAAATGCATTGGCAGATGAAAATGTAAGTTATGCAGCAGTCAGCACACAGACAGAGACAGTAGCATCGAAAGTTGTCAGCTGGGTAAAGGAACAGCGAGAAATTGGAAAAAATATTAAAGCTGTTTTACCAGAAAATGCAGCGGATAATGAAGCAGTCATAAACTTTTCCACAGAAAGTGTATCAATTGTTGATAAGTCATACACTGCAGAGCAGTTTTGTGCCAGAATGGCAGGATTGTTTGCAGGAACACCGATTACAGAAAGTGCAACATATGCAGTGCTGCCAGAAGCGACAGATTGTACACGAATGTCCAAAAAAGAGATGGATTCAGCAATTGATGCAGGAAAACTGATCCTGTTTTATGAAGACGGAGAAGTCAGAGTTGCACGTGCAGTTAATTCATTTACAACAAAGACCGATGAAAAAGGAGATCAGTATAAAAAGATTAAGCTGGTCGATATTATGGACACCATCAAGAGTGATCTGAGAAGCACGATCAGAAATGAGTGGATTGGGAAAAAGGTCAATACTTATGATAATAAATGCCTTTTGATCTCTGCAATTCAGGGATATATGGATGATCTTGTATTACAGAATGTCTTAGAATCTGCAACAGTAGAAATTGATATTAATGGAAACAAACAATATCTTGAACAAAATGGTGTGGATACTACAGATATGAGTAGTGATGATATTAAGAAAGCAAATACAGGAGATAAAGTATATTTAGTTGCAAATATCAAAATGAATGATGCAATCGAAGATGTAACGTTAGAAATCAGCATTTAAAGGTTTGTCAGAGTCTGACAAAGATATTCAGGAGGTAACAAAGGGATAATTATAAACCAGATCATGTCATAAATGGAACATTCGGAAATGTATGGTTAAATGATCAGTACATGGCGGAATCTACGGCGCTACAAGCAAAGTATAAGATTACAAAAAGTGATGTTGTACAGACAAATACGTTAAGCAAAGGGCAGAAGATTACACAGTTAGAAGGAACTGGAACATTAAAAATGAATAAAATTTCTTCTTATATGATCAAACTGTTGCTTGCAGATATTAAAAAAGGGATCATGCCGGATATTACGATCATAACAGCATTGAAAGATCCGGCATCACTTGGAACAGAAAGAGTCAAAATTACAGGAGTTAGTTTCGATGAGCTTACACTGGCAGATTGGGAAGCAAACAAGTTAGGCGAAGAATCCTACCCATTTACGTTTGCTGATGCAGAACCAATCGACTTAATTTAGGAGGATAAGATGAATTTAGTAGAGAAATTATTACAGCTTGACAAGAAAGATGTTCGAAATAGTAAAACAGGAACTTATAAATCAGGAAATATGCAGCAGTTGGTTGGTGATCCAACGATCACAATTCAGGAAATTGATGCGGAGCGTCTGATGGAATTGCAGACATTGCCGCTTGATAAGGCAGGAAATTATAATTTTCAGCAGGGATATGCAGCAAATTAAATGACAGTTGCAGAAGGCGTGATCAATCCAGATCTTAAAAGCAAAGAATTGCAAGAACATTTTGGAGCAATCAATGCCTCTGATCTTGCGAAAATTCTGTTTAAAACAGAAGTGCCGGAGATCGCAACAGAAATTGCTAATTTATCAAGTCCAGATGTTGTCGATGACGAAGAACTAAAAAACTAATTCACGAAAGAGGAGATATACAAATGGCATATCTCCTCTTTCGCGATCATAATATGACTCCGTCGCAATACTATGATCTTGGACCAAATGAGAGAGCAATGCTGAGAGCATTTATAAGACAGGAATGCCAGGAAAGAGAGGAATTGTACAAGGAGCAAAGTAGTTGATGCAACACTACGACTGATAGATAAGTATACCGAACCATTGAAAAAAGCTGCAGAGCAGACACAGCATCAGGTTGGCTACATGAAACGGCAGGCGAACCAGATTAAGAGTGTTGGAAAGAGTATGTCCAGTTTTGGTTCATCTCTGACGAAAAATGTAACAGCTCCGATTCTTGCAACACTTGGAGCAACTGGAAAGATGGCTGATACATTTGAAAAAGATATGGGTCAGGTCAATACGCTTTTGGATAACAAAGAGCATCTGCAAAAGTACAAGGATACAGCGATTCAGGTGTCGAATGATACAGGAATTGCATTAGGAACAGTATCAAAAGGTGTATATCAGACGATCAGTTCCATCGGAGATCTTGGAAAGAAAACACAGGATATCTTTTCAATATCAGCAAGAGCGGCTAAAGGTGGAGGCGCTTCCGTAGCAGAATCAGTAGCATTGATCAGTTCTGGAATGAAAGGCTATGACAGTGTGAATGTCAAGACGGCACAATCAATCAGTGATATGGCTTTTATGACCCAGAAGTTAGGTGTTACGACATACAAGGAGCTGGCATCAAGTATGCAGCCTTTGTTTCCACTTGGAAAATCGTTGAATGTATCATATCAGGAATTGTTTGGAAGTATGGCAACCCTGACAGGTGTGACAGGAAATACAGCGGAAGTCACCACGCAGATGAAAGGGTTGTTTACTGGTTTATTGAAACCAACGGATTCCATGTCGAAATTAATGCAGAAATATGGATATCAAAATGGACAGGCTATGATCAAATCAGAAGGAATGTCTGGAGTACTAAAAATCTTGCAAAAGGAAACAGGCGGACAGTCAGATAAAATGGCAAAGCTGTTCAGTAATTCCAGAGCATTAACAGCGGCGATCGCATTGACTGGGTCACAATATGATACATTTCGAGAGAAGACAAAGAAAATGAATCAGGCATCAGGAGCAACAGAAAAAGCCCTGAAAGATATGAAAACGTCAACGAGTGACATAAGAAAAGCAATCAATTCAGCAAAAAACTCATTGACGGTCTTTGGAAGCTCTGTATTGAAAGTTGTTGCGCCATCAATTACTACAGGTGCAACAAAACTTGCTGATTTTGCAAAGAAATTTTCAAAGCTGAATCCCGAAACGCAAAAATTTATCGTAAGAATGGCACTGACTGTTGCAGCAGTAGGTCCGGTAATAAAAATTATTGGAACACTTACAACAGGAATAGGAAGTCTTGCAGGAAGAATGGTCACGCTGTATGGGAAGTTCTCACAAGCAGAAAGTATAGCTGCTTTCTTAGGACCTGGAGGAAAGATTGCC
>ENA-OPDD01000803-OPDD01000803.1-human-gut-metagenome-genome-assembly--contig:-NODE-803-length-22683-cov-1.689942_pt1 | contig 22683 bp, 14 predicted proteins | sample MGYA00241574_ERZ501499 | MGnify/ENA primary metagenome ERZ501499 (study PRJEB25962, sample SAMEA2042576) | human gut metagenome | biome: human gut; feature: human-associated habitat; material: faeces...
GTGCTTGGCGATGAGAAAGCACAGGCAGACACAGTAGTCGGACTTAAGAGTGCGGAAGGATATATCAGAAGACAGCTTGCACATAATCTGAATATGCGCAACACTCCAGAGATTACATTTGTGCTGGATCAGTCAATTGAGTATGGTATTAATATGTCTAAGCTTATTGATGAAGTTACAGAACATGATAATAAGATGCACGTTGAGGTTGAAGACGAGACAGAATAAAGAGGTTAGTCATGAATATTATTGAAGAAATCGGACATGCAAAGGTTATAGGTATCACAGGACATATCCGTCCTGATGGTGACTGTGTTGGTTCAACATTAGGTTTATATAATTATATCAGGAAGAATCTTCCTGAGTGCGAGGTTACTGTTTATCTTGAAAAGCCGTCAGATGAATTTAATTATTTATCTGGTATTAATGATATTAAGCATGAGGCTGAGGATAAGCATTTTGATTTATTCGTAGTACTTGACTGCAGTTCAATGGATAGAATTGAACCATTTATGAGCTGCTTTGAAAATGCTGATAAGACTATCTGCATAGATCATCATATAAGCAATAATTCATTTGCTGATGTTAATTATGTAGAGCCACAGTCAAGTTCGGCATGTGAAGTTCTCTATACAACATTTGACGAGGATAAGGTCGATAAAAATGTTGCAGAGTGCATATATACAGGAATAATCCATGATACAGGTGTGTTTAAGTACAGCTGTACATCAAGAAGGACAATGGATATAGCTGGAAAGATGATGGAGATGGGAATTGATTATTCTGACATTATCGATAACAGCTTTTATAAGAAGAGTTATATCCAGAACCAGATTCTTGGAAGAGCTTTGCTTGAAAGTGTGTTGTTTTATGATGGCAGATGTATATTTTCAAGTGTATCTATTGAAGAAATGAATTTCTATGGTGTCACTGGCAAAGAACTTGGTGGAATTATTGAGCAGTTACGCTTAACAGACGGAGTTGAAGTGGCTATATTCCTTTATGAAACAGATAAGGACGAATACAAAGTAAGTCTTCGTTCAAAGAAAATGATTGATGTTGCAAGAATTGCCACAGCATTTGGCGGTGGAGGACATGTGAGGGCAGCAGGATTCTCTGCTAAGGGCAATGTCCACAGTATCGTTAATAAGATTGGCGAAATGATTGAGCAGCAGTATAATGAGGATAATGCATGAATGGTGTTTTAAATGTATATAAGGAGCAGGGATTTACATCTCATGATGTAGTTGCAAAGCTTCGAGGAATACTTAAAACTAAAAAAATTGGTCACACAGGCACACTTGACCCTGATGCGGTCGGGGTGCTTCCTGTGTGTATCGGTAAGGCTACAAAGCTGTGTGACCTTATAACTGACTGGGGAAAGACTTATGAGGCTGTAATGCTTCTTGGCACAACGACAGATACTCTTGATATATCAGGGAAAATTGTTGCCCAGTCAGAGGTTAATGTGAGTGAAGTGGATGTCCTTAAAGCATGTAATGAATTCATAGGTGAGTATGAGCAGATACCGCCTATGTATTCTGCGATAAAGCAAAACGGCAAGAAACTTTACGAACTTGCAAGAAAAGGTATCGAAGTTGAGAGGAAAAGCCGTAAGGTGACGATAAATTCTATTGATATACTTGAAATTAACGGCGAACGTGTGACTATTGACGTTTCGTGTTCAAAAGGTACATATATCAGAACACTTTGCGAGGATATAGGTATGAAACTGCACGTCGGTGCGTATATGAACACATTAAGACGTACAAAAACAGGACCGTTTACGATAGAAGAAAGCCACACTCTAAAGGAAATCGAAACATTGAAAAACAACGGCGAGCTTGAAAAAATCATAATTCCCGTTGACAGAATGTTTGAGGAATATCCTAAAATTAAACTTAACCCAAAGCAAGTTAAAAGCGTTACGAACGGTGTACAGATGACGTACAGCGGTAAAGAGGGACAATCTTACCGCGTGTATGACGAAAAAAATAAATTTTTGTGTATATCAAAGATTACAGACGGCAAATTAAAACTTGAAAAATCTTTCTGGAATTAAGGGGGCGATATAAATGAAGATATTCCGTGATAAAACAGATTACGATGGTACGGTTGTTGCACTCGGAAATTTTGACGGACTTCATATCGCTCATATGACGATTATCAGAAACGGTATTAAATATGCAAAAGAAAACGGCTTAAAAAGCGGTGTGCTGTTGTTTGAAGAAAACACAAATGACGTTGTTGGGCATAAGATTGAGCTTATAACGCCGAATGAGGCAAAGTTGGAGCTTTTGGAACGTGAAAAGCCCGATTTTGTGTATATGGAGAAATTTGATAAGGAGTTTATGAAAAAAACTCCCGAAGAATTTGTACAGTATCTTGTTGAAAATCTTCATATAAAGGCTGTTTGTGTCGGATATGATTACAGTTTCGGCTACAAAGCACAAGGTGACGTTAAACTTTTAAAATGGTTTGGCGAGAAATACGGATTTAAAGTGTTTGTTACGGACGTTATAAAGCTTGACGGAAAAATCGTTTCGAGTACATACATAAGGAGCATTATAAAAGCCGGTGATATGGAAAAAGCGGAACGTTTTTTGGGCAGACGTTATTGCATTGAAGGCAATGTTGTGAAAGGTTTGCAGAACGGCAGAAAAATGGGTATTCCGACTGCGAATGTTGATTATGACGTGAATATGGCACTTCCCGAAGAGGGTGTTTACGCAGGTATAACGTATGTGCGTGGAAAGCGTTTGAAATGCGTTGTTAATGTCGGAAAAAATCTGACATTCGGTGCAAGAAAATTGACAGTGGAAAGTCATATCCTTGATTTTGACGAGGATATTTACGGAGAATATATACGCGTGAGTTTTGCGAAAAAACTTAGGGGTGTTATAAAATTTGACGGTGTAGATAAACTTATTGAACAGATACATCACGATATGGAAGTTACATCAAAAATGGATTTATAAGTGTTTTTGAGAGGAGTTATTTATGTTTACAAGTGTAATTTTAGCGGCAGGAATGGGAACAAGAATGAAGTCGAAAATGCCGAAGGTACTTCATAAAGTATGCGGTAAACCGCTTTCAAAGTGGGTTATTGACGCGTCTGAGGCAGCAGGTGCGGACAAGGTTTGCGCGGTTGTCGGTCATAAGGCTGAAACGGTTAAAGAGGTACTCGGCGATGTGTGCGAATTTGCGTTGCAGGCTGAACAAAAAGGTACAGGTCACGCAGTTATGCAAGCTATCGACGTTATAAAAAATTCAAAGGGCGAGGTTGTTATTCTAAACGGTGACACTCCTCTTATAACTGCCGAAACAATAAACAAGGCTATTGAATATCACAAAAATAACGGCAATCAAGCAACTGTTATAACCGCAATTCTTGACGATGCGACAGGTTACGGAAGAATTGTAAGAGATAATGACGGTTCTGTTTTGAAAATCGTTGAGCAAAAGGACGCAAGTAAAGAAGAAAAGAAAATAAACGAAGTAAATTCGGGAATGTACGTTTTTGACGCACAGTCGCTTGTATATGCACTTGATAAGATTACTCCGAACAACGCACAAGGCGAATATTACCTTACAGATACTCTTGAAATACTTCTAAGTGCCGGTAAGAAAATCGGCGGTTACGCAATTTCGGACAATGACGAAATCAGAGGTATAAACGACAGAGTACAGCTTAATGAAGCCGAGAAGATTATGCAAAAGCGTATTAATGAATACCATATGAGAAACGGTGTTACAATGCGTAATCCTGAAAGCGTTTATATCGAAGACGGCGTTGAAATCGGCAATGATACTGAAATTTGTCAGAACGTCACAATAAAGAGCGGTACAAAAATCGGCTCTGACTGCGTTATCGGTTCGGGAAGTATGCTTGACAGAGCGGTTATACATGACGGCGTTGACGTGTTAAGCTCAGTTATACTTGAATCGGAAGTTGACGAGGGTACACACGTAGGACCTTTTGCGTATATCAGACCTAATTGTCATGTGGGTAAGGAAGTTAAAGTCGGCGATTTTGTCGAACTTAAAAATTCAAATATTGACGACGGTACAAAGATTTCTCACCTTACATACATCGGCGACAGCGATGTCGGTAAAAGGGTAAACTTCGGCTGTGGTACTGTAACGTGTAACTATGACGGTAAGAAGAAATACAGAACAACAATCGGTGACGATTGCTTTGTAGGCTGTAATACAAACTTCGTTTCGCCGATTAATGTCGGTGACGGCGTTTATATTGCCGCAGGTTCGACAATAACAGAAGATATTCCTGAAAATAGCTTGTCTATCGCGCGTGCAAGACAGGTTAATAAAGAGGGTTGGAAGGATAAACGTAAGTAATATGAGTTTTAAAGATATTTGGGCAGATAAATTATCTGCCCTTTTTGGACGTAAAGAGGAGATTATACCAATGTATTTAATAGTGGGACTTGGAAATCCGGGTAAGCAGTACGATATGACACGTCATAATATCGGATTTCACACAATAGACTATATTGCGGATAAGTACGGTGCAAAACTTACCAAATTAAAGTTTAAAGCGGTGTACGGTGAGGCGACAATAAGCGGTGAAAAGGTGTACCTTGTAAAACCGCAGACATATATGAATTTAAGCGGTGATTCAGTCGGTGAAATGGCACAGTTTTATAAAATACCGCCTGAAAATATTATTGTAATCAATGACGATATATCTCTTGATGTAGGCAGAATAAGAGTAAGACCGAAAGGAAGTGCCGGCGGTCACAACGGACTTAAATCTATAATATACCGTCTAAACAGCGATACATTCCCAAGAGTAAAAATGGGTGTCGGTGCACCGAAACACGAAGATTATGATTTGGCAGACTTTGTACTCGGCAGATTTACAAAGGAAGAAATTCCTGTAATGGAGGACGCAATAGTTAAAGCGGAAAAAGCCGTTGCGGAGATTATCAAAAACGGTGTACAGTCTGCGATGAATAAGTATAACGGCAAATAAAAAAGTGCATTTTGTCCGTCCACGACAAGGTGTGTAAAGAACGGTTGTGGGCAGAAAGGCTGTAAATATGAATTTTTCTGATATTTTAAACGATTATGCACCGTATAAAGGCATAGTAGAAAATCTTAATAATACGCCTGTTTCTGTTGCGGGAATAGTTGAATCGGCTCAGGGACAGCTTATTTATTCGCTGAAAAATGAAAATAAATCCTCTGCGCTTGTTGTGTGTTACAGTGATATGGAGGCGAGAAAACTTTATTCGGATATGGAATTGTATTCGGATAATGTCTTGTATTTTCCGACAAAGGAATATATTTTCTATAATATCGAAACCTCCGGTCATCAGAACGAGCACGCAAGAATTTCCGTTATACAGAAACTTGTAAGCGGCGGCGATTATATAGTTGTGACAAGCCTTGACGCAATTCTGCAGTATACTTGCGATAAAGAAGAATTTGAGAGCCTTTGTATAGATTTTGAGCTTGGAAAAACGTTTAATCTTGAAAAACTGACGGAGGACCTTGTTGTAATGGGTTACTCAAGAGAGGACAGCGTTGAGGGTGCGGGACAGTTCGCAATCCGCGGCGGAATACTTGATATATTTCCTGTCGGCAACGAAAATCCGTACAGAATCGAATTTTTTGATGATGAAACCGACTCTATAAGAGAGTTTGACACATATACTCAGCGTTCGCTTGATAAGATTGACTTCGCACGTGTGACAACGGCGAATGAGGCGGTTATCACTGACGAAAAACGTGACAGAATTATAGCAGAGCTTGAAAAACGCATAAGAAGTGCAAAACGTAAAAAGAGTGACGAAAGCTATTTTATCGAAACAACCGAATCGGATATAGAAAGCTTTAAGGAAGTAAGATATTTCCCGTCAATAGACAAATATGTATCGCTTGTATATGACAAAATACCGTCAATTACCGATTATTTTTCGGATAATGACCTTGTGTTTATAATTGACCCGAAACGTATAAGCGAGCGTGGCAAGACGTTTGAATGGGAGAAAAACGAAGTAGTAGCCGAACTTAAAGAAAAGGGAATAATCGGTGCTGCAAAGGATAGTTTTTATTGCTCATATCACGATAAAGTGCATGAAATGTCGGCGAAAAAACTTATATCGCTTGATGTTCTTTCTCATTCGTCAACCGACTTTAAATACAAGCACCTTGAAACATTCACAACTAAAACAACTGTTTCGTTCCACGGTAAAATCGAGTATTTGTATGAAGATTTGAGGAATTGGCAAAGTAAAAATTATACTGTCGCAATTCTTTGTACGTCAAGAGGTCGCGGCGAAAACCTTGCAGGTGTGCTTGTTGACAAGGGGATAAGAGCGAGATTTATCGGTGATGACGCAAATAAAGCAAATTTCAATAAAGGCGAAACCGTTATAATAAAGGGTGAACTTAATAAGGGGTTTGAGTATCCCGAAATTAATTTTGTGCTTGTTTCCGACAGAGAAATTTTTGAAACAAAGAAAAGCCGTTCAAGACGTAAAGTTGAAAATGCAAACAGAATTAAGAATTACACAGATATAAGTGTAGGCGACTACGTTGTACATCAAACGCACGGTATCGGTCAATATATGGGTACAAAGAAAATGGTTGTCGGCGGTATAACAAAGGATTACCTTAAAATTCAGTATCAAGGCACAGATTCTTTGTATATTCCGATTGACCAGCTTAATCTGCTTTATAAATATGTCGGCAATACCGATAAAAAGCTGAAACTTAATAAGCTCGGCAGTAACGAATGGAACAAGACAAAGCAGAGAGTAAAACAGTCAACGGAAGAATTGGCGAAAAAACTTGTTGCACTTTATGCGGAACGTGAGAAGGCAAAAGGTTTTGCGTACAGTGAAGACACACCTTGGCAACGTGATTTTGAAGATACGTTCCCATATCAGGAAACGGACGACCAGTTAAGGTCGATTGAAGAAGTTAAAGGCGATATGGAAAGCCAAAAGCCGATGGACAGACTTCTTTGCGGTGACGTTGGTTTCGGTAAAACGGAAATTGCACTTCGTGCGGCATTTAAGGCGGTCGGCGACTCAAAACAAGTCGCATATCTTTGCCCTACGACAATTCTTGCAATGCAGCATTATGAAACGTTTTTAAAACGTATGGAAAGTTTTCCGATAAAGGTTGAAATGCTGTCGCGTTTCCGTACCGCGTCCGAGCAAAAACGTATTTTGAAAAAACTTAAAACGGGCGAAATTGATATAATTATCGGAACGCACAGAATACTTTCAAAGGACTTGGAATTTAAAGATTTGGGATTGCTTATCATAGACGAGGAACAGAGATTTGGTGTTGCACACAAGGAACGGTTAAAGGAATTAAAGCAAAATATAGACGTTCTGACAATGACTGCAACGCCTATACCGCGTACCTTGCATATGGCAATGACGGGTGTAAGAGATATGAGTGTGCTTTCGGAACCACCCGAAAACAGATACCCTGTACAGACGTATGTTTTGGAGGACAATCCGGCAGTTATAGCGGACGCTGTCAGAAATGAACTGTCACGCGGAGGACAGGTGTTTTATCTGTATAACCGTGTACAGGGAATATACAGAAAAGCGGAATGGATACGTTCAATGTTCCCCGATATAACCGTTGCAGTCGGTCACGGTAAGATGAAAGAGGACGAACTTGAAGATATTATGTACGATATGGTAAACGGCAAAACCGACGTACTTGTCTGTACGACTATTATCGAAACAGGTCTTGACATTCCGAATGCGAATACGATTATAATTGAAAATGCCGATAAAATGGGACTTTCACAGCTTTATCAGTTAAGAGGACGTGTCGGACGTTCAAATCGTGCGGCATATGCGTATTTGACGTATCACAGAGATAAGATATTATCGGATATTGCGTCAAAAAGACTTCGTGCGGTAAAGGAATTTACCGAGTTCGGTTCGGGATTTAAAATCGCAATGCGTGACCTTGAGATCAGAGGCGCAGGCAATATTTTAGGACCTGAACAGCACGGACATATGGACGCAGTCGGCTACGATATGTACTGTAAATTGCTGAAAGAAAGCGTTGATGAGGCACAGGGTATTAAGATTGACGATGTGCAGGACGCTGCGATTGATATAAATATTGACGCATATTTGCCTGAAAGCTATATCAGAAACCACAATCAACGTATTGATATATACAAGAAAATCGCGGCAATCGAAACGGAGGACGATAAGTTTGAAATCGAGGACGAACTTATCGACAGATTCGGTGATATACCGAGAGCCGTACAAAATATTATCGAAGTTGCGTCACTTAAAACGTATGCCAAAGAATGTGGTATATATGAAATAGCACAGAGCGGTGACAATCTTTTGATGAAATTCGGCGAAAATTACGTTGACGCAAATCTTATTATGGGACTTGATAAAATGTTCCCTAAACGCATAAAGCTGTTGTCGGGCGACAAACCTGTCATAAGCTATGCGATTAAGGGTGAATATAAGAAAATCTTGAATATTGTAAATAATTTGTTAAGTACAATAAAGGAATTGCAAAGTGCCGAAAAAGATAGTATAATAAAATCATAAGATTTTAAGGAGAAAGACATATGAAATATACAAAACTTGCGGCAGTGGCATTGGCAAGCGTGATGATGTTGAGTGCCTGCGGTCAAAGTGCAAATAGCGACAATCCGATTGTTATGACTGTCGGAGATACACAGATTACCGAGAGTGAATTTAACTATTATATGAACACATATAAGGAAAATTACAATATGGGTCAGGCGAAAAAATCATCGCTTGAATACTGCCAAAGAAACCAGCTTATAGTTGAAGTTGCAAAGGCGATGGATATAAAACTTGACAGTGACACACAGTCTAAATTAAAGGATTATCAAAAGTCGATAAAAGATTCTTATGACCGTGAGGGCGGATATAAGAAGTTTTTAAAGGACAATAACCTGACTGATGATTATATTGATATGCTTGCGTCGGTAAGCTGCTATACGGACGCATTGAAGAAACAAACGGAAACACCAACATTTACGGAAGATGAATTGCGTGAATATTTTAAAGAACATTACAGACGTGTCAAGTATGTGTTGATTTCGACTATCGACTCACAAACCGGTGACGAAGTATCGGACGACAAAAAGGAAGAGGCAAAGAAAACAGCGGAAGAAGTTTTGGAAAAAGCACAAAACGGTGAAGATTTTGACACGCTTATAAGCGATTATTCACCGAATACCGCAAATGATTCCGATGAAAACGGATATATTTTCACCGATAACGAAACAGGTATAGAATTTGAAGAAGGCGTTGATTCGATAAAAGCCGACGAATTTACACTTGTTCAGTCAGATTCGGGATATTATGTAATAAAACGATTGCCGCTTGACGAATCACAGGAATGTTTTGAAGAAGAATATGAAAATGAGGCGGAAACTATCAATACTACAATGCAGAACAACGCATTTTACGAACAAGTTAAAAAATGGTCTGACGAATACGGTATAAAAGTTACCGTAAATGACGAAGTTTTAGACAAAATAAATTAATGAAATTATTAAATCAGAGTATAACATTCTGTTATACTCTGATTTTTTTGCTTTATGCGAAAAAAATTCCCAAAAACCATTGATATTAGAGTTCATTTTAGGTATAATAATATAGAATAGGTATATTAGCTATAATGAAAGGAATTAATAAAAAAATGGACAGTAATAAACAAATGGCAGATCTTTTGTTCAAGAATATAACAAAAACTCCCGACGATTACGAACAAATGTATCCCAAAAGAAATCTTGAAGAGGGTGCGGTTGTAACTCGTTTTGCACCAAGTCCGACAGGATTTTTGCATTTCGGCGGATTGTTTGCCGCATTTATCGGAAAGACGGCGACAAAGTCAACAAACGGTGTATTCTATCTGAGAATAGAAGATACCGATAAAAAACGTGAGGTTGAAAACGGTGTAAGCCTTATAGTAAAGGGACTTAACGATTTCGGTATAGAAATCGATGAGGGTATGCTGTCAGAAACTGACGAAAAGGGTGCATACGGTCCATATACTCAAAGTAAGAGAAAAGATATATATCAGGCATATGTTAAGTCACTTGTTGAGCAGGGACTTGCATATCCGTGCTTTATGACGGAAGAAGAACTTGCAACAATCAGAGAAAAGCAGGAAAGTGAAAAATTACTTCCTGGTGTGTACGGTGAATTTGCAAAGTATCGCGACATCACTGTTGAAGAGGCACAAAAGAGAATTGAAAACGGCGATGAATACGTTGTAAGATTGAAGTCACCGGGTAAGGAAGACAAGAGAATTAAGTTTAAGGATGTTATCAAGGGCGAAATTGAAATGCCTGAAAATATTCTTGACGTTGTACTTTTGAAAAAGGACGGAACTCCTACATACCACTTTGCTCACGTTGTTGACGACCATTTAATGCGTACAACTCACGTTATTCGTGGTGACGAATGGATTTCATCAGTGCCGATACATTTGCAGTTGTTCTGGCTATGCGGTTTAAAACCGCCTAAGTATGCGCACATTTCGCCTATTATGAAAGAGGAAAACGGCGGTAAGCGTAAACTTTCAAAGAGAAAAGACCCTGAGGCGGCAGTAAGCTATTACAGTGAGGTCGGTTATCCGAAAGGCGCAATTTGGGAATACTTAATGACGCTTGCCAATTCAAATTATGAAGATTGGCGTCTTGCAAATCCTAATGAGGATATAGACAACTTTAAGTTTTCGTTCTCGAAAATGAGTAAAGCAGGCGCACTTTTCGATATGGTTAAGCTTGCGGACGTAAGCAAAAACTATATTTGCCGTTTGAGTGCGGAAGAAGTTTATGAAATGGTTACTGATTGGGCAAAGGAAAACAATAAGAAACTATACAAACTTCTTGTTGATGACGAAGAATATGCAAAGGCAATATTTGCGATAGAGCGTGGAAACGCAAAACCGCGTAAAGATATTTCGGCTTGGACAGACGTTGAAAATTACGTTTCGTATTTCTATTCGGAGCTTTGGGACAGAAAATTTGATTTTCCGGATAATCTTTCAAATGATGATATGATAGAAATACTTGAACTTTACAAGCAGATTTACGACGAAAACGTCAGCAGCGACGATTGGTTCCCGCAGGTAAGAGATATGGCGGAAACAATAGGTTATGCTAAAGCACCTAAGGTTTATAAAAAAGACCCTGATTCATATAAGGGACATGTCGGTGATGTCGCAGGCGTTATTCGTGTTGCGGCAACAGGCAGAAGAAATACTCCGGACCTTTACGAAATACTTCAAGTGCTTGGTAAGGACGAAGTGATGAAGAGATTTGACGAAGCAATAGAAAGTTTAAGGGGATAAAGATATATGGAAGAAATATTCAGCAGAAATTTTATTGAAGAAGCAATAGACAAAGACCTTGAGGAAAAAGTGTACGACCATGTACAAACGCGTTTTCCTCCCGAACCTAACGGTTATCTTCATATCGGACACGCAAAGGCTATAAGCATAGATTTCGGTATGGCTGAAAAGTATAACGGAAAATGTAACTTGCGTCTTGACGATACTAACCCTACAAAGGAAGATACAGAATACGTTGACGCAATAATGGAGGATATAAAGTGGCTTGGTTTTAAGTGGGACAAGGTGCTTTATGCGTCTGATTATTTTGACGATATTTATGCGGCGGCTGTAAAACTTATCAAAAAGGGTAAGGCATATGTTGACGATTTGTCACCGGAAGAAATAAGAGAGTACAGAGGTACTCTTAAAACTCCAGGTAAGAACAGTCCGTACAGAGAAAGAACGATTGAAGAAAACTTTGATTTGTTCGAGAGAATGACAAATGGTGAATTTGCGGACGGTGCAAAGGTACTAAGAGCAAAAATCGATATGGCGTCACCTAACCTAAATATGCGTGACCCGATTATTTACAGAATACTTCGTGCACATCATCACAGAACAGGTGATAAGTGGGTAGTTTATCCTATGTATGACTTTGCACATCCTATTTCAGATACTGTTGAGGGTGTTACTCATTCGCTTTGTTCACTTGAATTTGAGGATCACAGACCGCTTTATGATTGGGTATTAAAAGAAGTCGGCTATGAAAGCCCTTCAAGACAGATTGAGTTCGCAAGAATGAATCTTAACTATACGCTTACAAGTAAAAGACGTTGTCTGAAACTTGTTCGTGAAAATATTGTGTCGGGTTGGGACGATCCGAGAATGTCAACACTATGCGGTATGCGCAGACGCGGTTACACACCTGAGGCTATTCGTGATTTCTGCGAAAGAATCGGTGTTTCAAAAGCAAACAGCGTTGTTGACTTTGCTTTGCTTGAGGCTTGTATAAGAGAAGATTTGAATAAGAAAGCACCGAGAGCAATGGCGGTTTTAAGACCGATTAAACTTATAATCGACAATTATCCTGAAGATAAGGTTGAACAGATTGAAGTTGAAGTTAATCCTGAAAATCCTGAAATGGGTAAGAGAACAGTAGAATTTTCGCGTGAACTTTATATAGAAGAAGACGACTTTATGGAGGACGCTCCGAAGAAGTATTTCAGACTTTCACCCGGCAGAGAAGTAAGACTAAAAAGTGCGTATTACGTTACTTGCACAAGCTGTGAAAAGGACGAGAACGGCAATATTATTGCTGTACACTGCACATACGATCCCGAAACCCGCGGCGGTGACTCACCTGACGGACGTAAGGTAAAGGGTACAATTCACTTTGTAAGTGCCGCACACGCAATAGACGCGGAAGTACGTCTTTACGACAGATTGTTTACGGTTGAAAATCCGTCTGACGAAACAGGCGTAAATGACTTTACAGACAATCTTAACAAAGATTCTATGATAGTTCTTAAAAATGCAAAACTTGAAAGCAATTTGACAAATTTAAGTGTAGGAGATAAGTTCCAATTCCTTAGATTGGGATATTTCTGCGTTGATAAAGATTCAACACCTGAAAAGCCTGTTTTCAACAGAACTGTTGCATTAAAAGATTCATGGAAGAAAATTAATAAATAGAAAGAAGTTTTGAAAAATGGAATATACAAAATTTATGGCTGACAGAGTTAAGACGATGAAAGGCAGCGCCATTCGTGAAATGTTCAAGCGTATGGCTGATCCTGAGATTATCTCACTTGCAGGAGGAAACCCTGCGTCTGAATTGTTCCCGGGTGACGAACTTTCAAAAATTGCGGGTAAAATTCTTATGACAAACCCTACTCTTGCTTTGCAGTACGGTACAACAGACGGCTATCCGAAAATGAAAGACTGTGCAAGAAAGCGTGCGGAAAAAGTTAATTCAGTCGGTGAAAATGATGAAATTCTTATTATGACAGGTGCAAATCAAGGTATCGACCTTACTGCAAAGGCTGTATTAAATAAGGGTGACAAGGTTATCGTTGAAAGTCCAAGCTTTATAGGAAGTCTTAATGCGTTCAGAACATATGAGGCTGAACTTGTCGGCGTTACTGTTGAGGCTGACGGTATGAATATGGACGAGCTTGAAGAAACTCTGAAGAATACGGACGGTGTAAAGATGATTTACACAATTCCTACATTCCAAAATCCGACAGGCTGTACAATGTCGCTTGAAAAGAGAAAGCGTATGCTTGAAATCGCATCAAAGTATGACGTGCTAATCCTTGAGGACAATCCTTACGGTGACTTACGTTTTGCAGGTGAGGACGTGCCGACAATCAAGTCGCTTGATACAGAGGACAGAGTTGTTTATGCAGGCTCATTCTCAAAAATTCTTTCACCGGGTATGCGTCTTGGCTACATTGTAGCACCTGCACCGCTTGCGGAAAAGATTGAAATGCTAAAGCAGGTCAATGACGTACATACACCGATGATTACACAGCTTATGTGTGTGGAATTTATGAAGAAGTATGATATAGATAAGTACATTGCAAAGAACAGAGAGCTTTACGGAAAGAAATGTGCCGCAATGGTCAGTGCAATGGAAAAATATTTCCCACAGGGTAAAGTTAAGTGGGTAGTGCCTGAGGGCGGTATATTCCTATGGTGCGAATGCCCTACTATCGAAGATATTACACCGATTGTCGATAAGTGCCTTGAAAAGAAAGTCGCTATCGTACCCGGTTCAAATTTTGCAACGGATATATATGCTCCGTCAAATATGTTCAGACTTAACTATTCATCAGCTACTATTGAAAATATAGAAGAAGGTGTAAGACGTTTGGGAGAAGTCTTGACAGAAATGCTTTAATCTGTGAAAGGAAGATAATAATGGAAGATAAGAAAATCATATTTTCAGGCGTGCAACCGTCGGGAAATCTTACACTCGGAAACTATTTGGGAGCAATAAAAAATTGGGTTGACATACAGAAAGATTATAACTGTATATACTCAATGATGGACTTGCATACAATTACAGTCCGTCAAACTCCTGCTGATATAAGAAGAAGAACTCTTGAAGTGCTTGCTTTGTACATCGCTTGCGGAATTAATCCGGAAGAAACAATTTTGTTTATTCAGTCGCATAACCCAGCACACGCAGAGCTTGGCTGGGTACTTAACTGTTACACATATATGGGTGAATTGCAGAGAATGACGCAGTTTAAGGATAAGTCTGCACGTCATGCCGAAAACATCAATGCGGGATTGTTTACATATCCTGTACTTATGGCGGCAGATATTTTGCTTTACCAAACAGACTATGTGCCTGTAGGTAAGGATCAAATGCAGCATATTGAAATTTGCCGTGACATTGCACAGAGATTTAACTCGCTTTACGGTGATGTATTCAAAATTCCTGAAGGCATGCTTTCAAAGTCGGGTGCAAAGATAATGAGCTTGCAAGAGCCTGAAAAGAAGATGTCAAAGTCAGATCCTAACCCTAAGGGATATATTTCAATGATGGACGATATGAATGTTATCGCCAAGAAGATAAAGAGTGCGGTAACGGACAGTGAGGGTGTTATTGAATATCGTGAAAACGATCCGACAAAAGCCGGAATTAACAACCTTTTGAGCATTATGTCAGCCGTAACAGGCAGGAATATTGAGTCAATCGTAAAGGATTACAGCGGTAAGGGTTACGGTGACTTTAAGAATGACGTTGCGGAGGCGGTTGTTGAATGTATCCGCCCGATCAGAAATGAATATGATAAACTTATTGCCGATAAGCAGTACCTTATGGATATATGTCAAAGAGGTGCTGACAGTGCAAAGAGAATTTCACAGAGAACATTGAAAAAGGTGTATAAGAAAGTCGGCTTTGTGCTGTAATGGAGGGTAATATGTTAACTCGACAAGTTTTATTTATGATATTTGCATTCATCGTATCGTTCGCATTTACGTTTGCAACGACTCCTTTGGTAAGACGATTTGCTTTTAAAATCGGTGCAATAGACATACCGAAAGACAACAGAAGAATGCATAAAAAACCTACACCGCGAATAGGCGGTTTGGCAATTATTTTTGGATTTACGGTGGCGACATTGTGCTTTGCACAGCCGTCGCGGCAGCTTTACGGAACGCTCGCGGGTGCGGCGATTATTGCCGTCATGGGCGTTATAGACGACTGCAAAAATCTGCCCGCTAAGCTGAAATTCGTAATTCAGATTATTGCTGCACTTGTGGTTGTGTTTGCAGGCGATATAAAAATCGATGTGTTCACAAACCCAAATTTCCTAAGCGACAATCCGTATTGGGTACTTCCCGAATGGCTTTCGGTAACGCTTACTGTTATATGGATTGTATTCATAACAAATGCGGTAAACTTTATTGACGGTCTTGACGGATTGGCGGCAGGCGTGTCGGCGATAATGTCTATATCGCTTGTATTTATATCGATAAGAGTGGGTGAATATTCGATTGCAATTTTGGGTATTGCACTTATGGGTTCGTGTTTCGGATTTTTGCCGTTTAACTTTAATCCAGCAAAAATATTTATGGGTGATACAGGCTCGACATTCTTGGGATTTATGCTTGCAACATTGTCTATACAAGGTGTGTTCAAGAGTTATGCGGTAATATCGTTTGCAGTACCGCTTTTGATTTTGGGATTGCCGTTGTTTGACGCATTGTTTGCGATGATTAGACGTATATTGCGCGGACAAAGTCCGATGACTGCGGACAGAGGACACTTGCACCACAGACTTGTGGATATGGGATTTTCCCAGAAACAAACCGTATTTATATTGTACGCAATAAGCGGTGTGCTTGGAATAACGGCTGTACTTTTGGCTGAAAGCGGCGTACTCAGAGCATTGTTGCTTGTAATATGCGTGCTTATACTTCTTTTGATTGGAAGTATGCTTGGAAAGAACAGTTATGTACATCAACATCAGGATAACAGAAATTTGACTGATGATAATGAAATTGACGTTGAAGAAGTTTCCGATAAAAAAGGTAATGAGGATAAGTAGGAAAGGATAGAGAAAAGTGAAAAAGTTAAAGGTTATGACAGTTTTCGGTACAAGACCTGAGGCAATCAAAATGGCTCCGCTTGCACTTGAACTGAAAAAATATGACAATATTGAATCAATCGTATGTGTAACGGCACAGCACAGACAAATGCTTGACCAAGTTCTTGAAATATTCGGCATAACACCTGATTATGACCTTGATATTATGAAGACAAGACAGAGTCTTATCGGAATAACAACAAGAGTTTTGGAAGGTCTTGACGAAGTTATTAAAAAGGAACAGCCTGATATTGTGCTTGTACACGGCGACACATCAACAAGTTTCGTTGCGGCACTTGCGGCTTTTTATAATCAAGTCAAGGTCGGACACGTTGAGGCAGGTCTAAGAACATACGATAAATATTCTCCGTTCCCTGAAGAAATGAACAGACAGCTTACAGGCAGAATCGCCGATCTTAATTTCTCACCGACAGAGCAAAACAGAAAGAATTTACTTAAAGAAAATGTTTCGGACGATATTATTTATATAACCGGTAATACGGTTATTGACGCACTTAAAACAACTGTCCGTGATGATTATAAGTTCAAGGATGAGTGTCTTAACAACCTTGATTTTGACAATAAGAGAGTAATTATTGTAACTGCTCACAGACGTGAAAATCTTGGTAAACCGCTTGAAAATATCTGTAATGCGTTAAAGCAGATTGTTACGGAATATGAAGATGTTGAACTTGTATATCCTGTTCACTTAAATCCGGCTGTTCGTGAAACTGCATTCGGTATTCTCGGCGATATGGACAGAGTACATCTTATTGATCCTCTTGACGTTGAAGAACTTCATAATGCTATGTCGCGTTCGTTTATGGTTATGACAGACAGCGGCGGAATACAGGAAGAAGCACCGGCACTTGCAAAGCCTGTTTTGGTACTTAGAAAAGAAACAGAACGTCCTGAGGCTGTTGCGGCAGGCACGGTTAAAATAGCAGGTGTTGAAAAGGACGATATTGTACGTCTTGCAAAGAAATTGCTTGACAGTGAAGATGCATATAATAAAATGGCACACGCTGCTAACCCTTACGGTGACGGTGAAGCGTCAAGAAGAACTGTTGAAGCTATTCTTTACGCATTTGGTTACAGTGACAAACGTCCTGAGAACTTTTCAGTAAAATAAATATGAGAATGGGAAAATTTCATATAAGATAGGGGGTACCCCAATGCAAGATTTGCTGAATAAAATAGACCGTCTTTTGAAAGAGAAAAAATTTTTTGAAGTAAAAAATATTGTGAAAGATGAGAATGCCGCAGACCTTGCGGTGTTGTTTGATGAACTGTTCGGTGAAGTGTTCGGTGAAAAGACTGAATTTATGATTTTGTTCAGACTATTGCCAAAGGATTTGGCGGCTGAAACATTTGCGCATATGAACAGCGATATGCAGAGCCATCTTATACAGATGTTTTCCGATAAAGAAATCAGAGATATTCTTGATGAATCTTTTATTGATGATACTGTTGATATAATCGAAGAAATGCCGGCGAACGTTGTTTCGAGAATTTTGAAAAACTCAACAACGGGCGAGCGTAAGGCGATTAATGAAATTCTGCGTTATCCGAAGGACAGTGCCGGAAGTATAATGACAATAGAATATGTCAGTCTGCATAAGGATATGACGGTATCGGAAGCTTTTGAAAAAATTCGTAAAGTCGGTGTGAATAAGGAAACTATTTATACTTGTTATGTGACCGAAAACAGAAAACTTATCGGTGTAATCACTGTAAAGGATTTGTTTATGGCTGATGAGGACGATAAGATTGCCGATATTATGGAAACGCATATTATAAGCGTTGATACACTTGAAGATAAGGAAATTGTCGGACATATGTTCAGAAAGTACGATTTTCTTGCATTACCGGTTGTTGATAAGGATAATCGACTTGTCGGTATCGTTACATTTGACGACGCTATGGACGTCATTCAAGATGAAAATACAGAGGACTTCTCAAAAATGGCGGCTATTGCGCCGAATGAGGAATCGTATTTCAGAACAGGTATTTTTAAACACGCAAAAAGCCGTATAGTATGGCTTTTGATACTTATGATAAGTGCAACGATTACACAGATTATAACGAATAGGTACGAGGCCGCATTTGCGGCAGTACCGCTTTTGGTTTCGTTTATGCCTATGATAATGGATACCGGCGGTAACTGCGGCGCACAAAGTTCTACTCTTATAATCAGAGGTATTGCACTTGATGAAATTCATTTTTCAGACTTTTTTAAAGTGGTGTTCAAGGAATTTAGAATTTCTATTATAGTCAGTTCGGTATTGGCGGTGGTAAACGGTGTGCGAATTTATATAATGTATCAGCATAAATGCGATTATCCGTTTATGCTTGCATTGACGATTGCATTGTCAATTATCGCAACGGTTATTTTGTCAAAGGTTATAGGTTCAATGTTGCCTATGCTTGCAAAAAAATGCCGACTTGACCCGGCGATTATGGCGACACCGCTTATAACAACAATAGTGGACTGTTGTTCGCTGTTCTTGTATTTTAATATTGCAACGATAGTGTTTTCACATATTGGAATTTTGTAATTATAAAGAGTGCCTATGCACTCTTTATTTAATAGAAAAAAAGTAGAGGGAAAAATTATGTTGGTACGCAGAGCAGAAATAAAAGATATTGAGAAAATAAACGAATTGTTATTGCAGGTAGCTATGGTACACCACTATGGCAGACCTGATTTGTTCAAGGCAAATTGCCGTAAGTATAAAAATGACGAGCTTGTTAAAATCGTAAAAGACGACAACCGTCCGATATTCGTTGCAGAAGATGACGGAGTTGTTATAGGTTACGCATTTTGCGTGATAACCGACCGTAAAGATGATAACGTTTTGACAGATATAAAGAATTTGTATATAGATGATTTGTGCGTTGATGAAAATATGAGAGATAAACACGTTGGTACTGTCATTTATGATTATGTTAAGAAGTATGCAAAGGAAATCGGCTGTTATAACTTGACGTTAAATGTTTGGAGCTGTAATGAATCGGCTCAAAAATTCTATGAAAAACAAGGTCTGAAACCTCAAAAAACAACTATGGAAATGATTTTGTAATAAGGGAGCACAGCGCGGATTCAGAAGTAACAATATGAATGCTGATGTTAATGGTGCGAACACGTTATTTGATATTTACAGTTACTATGTCGAACAGACCTCCATAGTATATGACTATTAATTGCCGACTGTGAGAAATTCACAGATAAGATGGTGAATACGTTGGAAACGTATTCGTATCTTGTTGCGGAACTAAACGGCAAAACAGTAGGTTATGCGTATGCATTTTTATGAGAAAATGGGTTATAGTTTGGTGGGCAAAATTGAGCCGTTTGGGTTTGAGTTTAACCGTTGGTTTAATACGATTATTATAGATAAAATAATCAATGAACCGATCAAGGAGATAAAAAATATTAAGAAGTTCGATGAAGTACGAAGAAAATTCGGATTTAAAAAAGCAAGGCACTCTGCCTTGCTTTTTGTTTAATCTGTAATAACAACAGGTTTTGAAATACCGCCGTTACCGTCTGCTTTGGTGCTGTTTACGATAACCGCAATATCGGTATCACCGTTTACGTCAGAAACATTTATTTCAACTTTACGTCCCCATTGGCAATCGCCTTTGAATTTCTGCTCGCCGTTTACGAAAACTTCAACTTCATTGCCTGTAAGTTCTCTGAACACAATGAAATTATCGTTTTCATTAATATTAACGGTAGTTTTGTAAAGTCCGTATCCGGTTATGTTTTTAAATTTATCGTCGTATCCGCTGCCAACCGACACGATACCCCAAGTATTCATATCGTGGTCCTCAATTTTAACATTCGGATCAGGTCGTGTTTCTGATAAATCAACCGCTTGACGCCATTTTGCAATATATTTTTCATTCACTGACGGAATAAATATTTTTTTATTTTCGTTTGCAACTGATTTTACGGTAGCCGTTGCACTTTCAAGTCCGTCCGACGCTGCAGTAACTGTAACATTTTCCGCACCGTCCGATTGCTTAACTATTACTTGACACAAACCGTTAAACAGGTGCCTTTCTTCGGCTTTGTCGGCTTCGTGAGAATTAGGATCGCCGTTTCCGACACCGATTATTTCGCCGCCGTCGGCAGTGAATTTTATAAGATTATCGGCGGTCGGTACACTTACACCGTTTTCGTCAACAACTGAAATATTGAATATTACTGCGTCATCGCAACTGTCATATACAAATTCATTTTGCGGAGTGATAACGATTTTTTTTGCCGCATTTGCGGTTGAAACTTCGTCACTGCAAACCTCTTTGCCGTCAATATATCCGACCATTTTAAGAGTACCTTTTTCAAACGGAACAAACCAATCCGCCATATCGTACTTATCAACGTTCTTTTTGCCGAGCGATTTGCCGTTTAAGAAAAGTTCAGCCTCACTGCAATTAGTGTGCGTCATAACACGTACTTCTTCACCGTCTGCAAAATTCCAGTGGGGAAGAATGTGAATCATCGGCTCATCTGTAAAGAATGCTTGGTTAAGATAAAAAGCGTCTTTTTTGAAACCGCAAGTATCCATGATGCCGAATTGAGTACCGATTGACGGCCATTCAAACGGAGTCGGCTCACCGCGATAGTCAAAGCCTGTCCATATGAAAAGTCCCATAATGTGCGGACGAATATCGACTTGCTTAAAACCGTCACGATATGTATTGCCCCAAGGAGCGGCTTCGCTGTCGTAACAGTCGATAATATTCTTGCTGTGGTCGGTCTTGTAAACACCACGAGTTTGAAAAGCACTGTCGTTTTCACTGCCCAACATCGGCATATCGGGGTACTTTTCTCTGAAGTCGTCATAAGTATGGGTGATATAGTTAAAGCCGGTCATATCAAGAATATCGCAAGCACCGCCGTCGGTTGTGACGCCTGTATTCATAGCACCCAAAAGAAAACGAGTGGCGTCAAGTTTTTTTATTTCGCATTGAAGTCTTTCGGCAAGCTTTCTGCCTGTCGGAGTGCCTTGAAGCGGTTCTTCGTTAAACAGCGAGTACATAACGACAGATGGGTGATTTCGGTCACGCATAACCATATCCTGCACTTGCTTGATACCGTCGGCACTTGAATTAAAGTTACGGTTTTCGTCCATGACAAGAATACCGTATTTGTCACAATAATCGAGTATTTCGGGATTAGGGTTGCCGTGAGCGCAACGGTACGCATTTGAACCCATTTCTTTTAAAAGCTTAATTCTGTATTCGTTCACGCTGTCAGGAACGGCAACACCGACACCTGCGTGGTCTTGATGGTTGCAAGTGCCGTACAGCGGAACGTATCTGCCGTTAAGGAAGAATCCTTTATCTTTGTTAATCGCGATTGTACGGAAACCGAATGTATTTTTTTGACTGTCAACAAGACTGTCGTTTTCATAAAGCTCACTGACCATTGTGTATAGGTTAGGCGCGTCAATGTCCCATAAAAGCGGGCTGTATGTCAAAATACTTTGATTGACTTCGATTTTACTGCCGCCGGCAACAAAGAATTCTTTTTCATCTTTGCCGACAATATTATCTTCTTTGTCGAGTATATATGTTTTTAATCTGAAATTTTTGTTTTTATAAGACGAATTTTCAATCGTTGTATCTGTAGCCGCGTCCCATACGTCAACTGTTTTTCTTATAGGGTGAACAAACACACCCCAATGTGCGATATGTAACTTGTTTTTCTTGTACAGATTGACGTGACGGTATATGCCTGCTCCCTCATACCACCAACCTTCAATTTGTGTCGCGTCAACGAACACGACAAGGTCGTTCACTTGGTCGCCGTAAAGTGCCATATCTGTCGCATCAACGACAAACGAATTGTAACCGCAGAAATTTCTGCCGATAACGGAGCCGTTTAGATAAACTGTTGCATAGGAAGAAATCCCCTCAAATTCGATTAAAATTTGCTTATCTCTGTCACTTTCATCAAGACGAAATCTTTTTGAATACCACGCTTTACCGCGTTTTTTGTATCCTTGCGACGGTCCCCATTTTTCTTCAAATTCATTGTATACCGCCCAGTCGTGCGGTAGGTTTACGGTTTCCCAATCGCTTTTGTCAAAATCTGGTGACGCCGCACCGATTGCACCGCCGGCTTTGGCTGCCATATAACATTCTGTATGTGTTTTTGTTTCCGGAAGTTCGAAATCACCGTTGTAGAACTTCCAATCTCTGTCTAAACTGAATTTCTCCATAA
>ENA-OPDD01000822-OPDD01000822.1-human-gut-metagenome-genome-assembly--contig:-NODE-822-length-22538-cov-2.374194_pt1 | contig 22538 bp, 18 predicted proteins | sample MGYA00241574_ERZ501499 | MGnify/ENA primary metagenome ERZ501499 (study PRJEB25962, sample SAMEA2042576) | human gut metagenome | biome: human gut; feature: human-associated habitat; material: faeces...
CGGAGGGACATTCAATCTATGTAGAAATACATGAGGCCGCATCAGAGAATCCTTCAAAGATACATTATATTTTTTCATGTGAAGATACGGGCATTGGTATGAGTGAAGAATATCTTCCGCATGTCTATGAAGAATTTTCCAGAGAACATACCACTACTGAAAATAAGGTGCAGGGAACAGGGCTGGGACTTTCTATTATCAAATCCATGATAGAACTGATGGATGGAAGAAAGCAGACAGGGCATTGGAACAAAATTTACGGTAGATCTTTCTTTTGACATAGCATCGAAAGAAGAGGTATATGGAAATCAGAATGCCATGAAGCCACCCGCAATTCACACGATAAAAGGAACAAGAATTCTCCTTGTAGAGGATAATGATCTGAATGCGGAAATAGCGAAGACAGTTCTCGAAGATGTCGGAGCGTTGATTACCCGAGTGGAAGATGGACAGCAGGCAGTGAAATTATTTAAAGAGAAACCGGCAGGAACATTTGATGCAATTCTGATGGATCTGATGATGCCTGTTATGGATGGATATACAGCTACGAAGAAGATCAGGTCATTAGAACATTCAGATGCAAAAACAATACCAATTATAGCTATGACAGCGAATGCATTTCAGGAAGATGCTGAAAAGTGCATTGCCGTAGGGATGAATGCTCATCTGGCAAAACCTTTAAATATAGAAAAAATGATGACAACAATCTGTCATTTAGTAAAAAAGAAAAATGAATGAAATATACATTTTTGCTTATTATTTTATGCTTAATCTGGCAGCTATACATGGCATCATCCTTGGTGTTGGGGTTTTAAATACGCTCTATTTTTGTAGAGAGACAAATTTTTTATATTTTTTCTGATAAATTATCTATTAAAAAAATAAAGGTGGAAATTAACAAATGTTGATTTCCACCTTTCGCAACTTACAATAAAATCCCTTCGCCCGAAGTTTCTTTTTGGAACTGTAGTAGAGTAGGGAAATAGAAATAGAAACAGAAGTGAAAGAACCTTCGGGAGAAAAGAAATTCAGGATAACTCTTCCTGAAAATGTTGAATAATCAAATCTGCACAGGAGATGCCATGCAAAAATCTGATTAGGAACATACAATTATAAATACATATTCTTATGTGAAAACATAGGAATCACATAACATATGCCGGAGTATTAACATCTTTAAATATCCACTTGTTGCAGTATAACAGGATTTTAATATTAAGTCAATAAAAAATGCAAATATTTTTATGTTTATATTTTCACATATATTTTTTTGCAAATATTTTCATTTCTTCTTCTGCACAGATTGACACAGTGTCGTTGATACTTTATAATAAATTGGTAAATACGGCATGGCTGTGAGGGAAAAGTATGAAAAATGATAAAATAATTAAAATAATTCGAGTAGCTAAAAAGTATTATGAATCGCATATGGATCAGAAGATTATCGCACAAGAAGAGGACATTTCTGTATCAACTGTCAGCAGAATGTTAAAGAAAGCAGAAGAGATGGGATATATCAAAATTACTGTGGAATATCCTGTGTTATCTAACGAGGAACTATCTGCTTCTTTAAAGAAAAAGTATAATTTAGAGAAAGTATTTCTCGTTCCAAAGCTTTCAGATGCGCCTGTTGCAGTACAGGAAGATGTCTGTAGAGCAGCAGCAAAAGATTTATCTTCCTATTTAAATGACGGAAGTATTATCGGAACTGCCTGGGGGCGTACCATGAAAAGCTTTGCAAATTATGTTTCTGATTTGGGCGTGCATAACGTGAAAGTGGTGCAGATTAATGGAAAAACGAATGAGACATCTGTTCCTGTCGGTGCAGATGATTTGTCACAGGCAATTGCCAGAGCAGGACACGGGGAAGCTTATGTCATTCCAGCACCAGTCGCAGTAGATTCTGCCGAGATTGCAGAGATGCTAAAAAAAGAAAGAAATATCTCTGCCGCACTCACATTAGCACGAGAATGCCAGATTGCTCTCTTTGGAGTAGGTAATCTGAGTCGGAATACCATTCTATATCGTTCCGGTTCTTTAAAAGAAGAAGACTTTATTGAACTAGAAGAAAAAGGAGCGGTAGGAGATGTCTGCACCTGCTTCTTTGATGCACGGGGAGAAGCGGTAAGCAGTTCTTTTGCAAAAAGACGTATTAGCATTACATTAGAAGAACTGAAAAAAATTCCATGTAAAATTGGAGTTGCTTCTGGACTTGAGAAAAAAGAAGCACTTCATGCTGCATTACTGGGCGAATACATAAATATACTCTATGCCGATGAAGAATTAGGAAAAGAGTTAATTGCTATTTAATTCATTAGATACACTACAGACGAAGCCATTGCTCCCAATAAGGCATATTTGTGGTCTCGGAGCAAGGTTTAGATGCGAGCGCATAAAGCGAGCATTTAAACCGCTGCGACTAAAGTCACAAATATAGGGTATCGGTTCTCTTCCCAGGCGTCTGTCTCTTAATGAATTAAATAGTAAATTACTGATGATAGTGATTTAAGAAGTCTGCCATACTATCTGTTGCCTTTTTTAATACCTCAATTCGCGGTAAATATACCACACGGAAGTGGTCGGGCTGCTGCCAGTTAAATCCGCCACCGTGAATGAGAAGGACTTTCTTTTCACGAAGCAGATCTAATACGAATTGTTCATCGTTCACGATGTTGAACTTTTTCGTATCAATTTTTGGGAAAATGTAAAAGGCTGCCTTTGGTTTTACGGCACTGATTCCTGGGATGTCTGTCAGCGCTTTGTAAATAAATTCACGTTGTTCATAAATTCTTCCACCTGGCATAATATAATCTTCTACGCTCTGGTGACCGCCAAGTGCCGTCTGTACGATGGACTGGCCTGGAACATTGGAGCAGAGACGCATGTTAGAGAGCATGTTTAATCCCTCAATATAGTCTTTTGCCATAGCCTTATTTCCACTTAAAATCATCCAGCCGACACGGAAACCGGCGATCATATGTGATTTGGATAATCCGCTGAATGTTACACAGAATAAATCCGGTGCGAGAGAAGCGATGGAAATATGTTTTTCACCATCCATAACAAGACGGTCATAGATTTCATCAGAAAAAATGATTAACTGATGTTCTCTTGCTACCTGTACAATCTGCTCTAATACCTCCTTTGGGTATAGCGCACCTGTTGGATTGTTTGGATTGATGATAACAATGGCCTTTGTGCGGTCATTGATTTTTTTGCGGATATCATCAATGTCTGGATACCATTCGGATTCTTCATCACAAATATAGTGAACAGGTTTTCCGCCAGCTAATGTAGCACAAGCAGTCCATAATGGGTAATCTGGAGAAGGAATCAGGATTTCGTCTCCATTATCAAGAAGTGCGGACATACAAAGATTAATCAGTTCACTAACTCCATTTCCGGTGTAGATATCGTTAATATTTACATTTGGGATATGTTTTAGCTGTGCGTACTGCATGATTGCTTTTCTGGCTGAAAAGAGTCCCATTGCATTGGAATATCCTTCACAATCTGTTAACTGTTGACGCATATCATAGATGACTTCATCTGGTGTACGGAAACCAAATGGAGCAGGATTACCAATATTTAATTTTAAAACATGAGTTCCGGCTTCTTCCATACGGGTGGCTTCATCAACAACCGGTCCTCTCACATCATATAAAACATTGTCTAATTTGGATGATTTCTTAAATTCACGCATTTTTTTCCCCTCTTTATTGCTAATATTCCTGCTAATAGTTGCTGCAGAAGTTGTTTGTATATTCTTATTGATATCACTTATAATTTCTGCTTCGAAAATTGAACTTTTCTGTCTTTTAGCAGACATTGTAAGTGCTTCTGAATTTTCTTTGTTACTATTTCCTAATATGGTTTTGTTTGTATCTAATATATTTCTATTAGAGGCAGAGATTTCTGTATCAGATTCCACATTAGATACTCCAATTAACCATTCTTCCTCTACTTGTAATGTTTTCGCCAGAAACAGTAAAATATCCGTTCGTGGAACTGTTTTACCGCTTACATACTGGCTTACATGACTTTTTCCAAGTTTAATTCCCTGTACTTGTGCCGCTCGTACAAGGTCAATCTGCTTTAGGTTCTGCTTCTTCATGGCAGCTTTTAATCGTTCTGAGAAGACTTCTTTTTGAATCATGTAGCTGCTCCTTTCTATTTTTTGTAATTGAATCACAAGTTCAATTTACTTTATTTTTTTCGTAAAAGTTAGGTAGAGTATAGCATAAAGAAAAATAAAGTTCAATACAAAATAAATATTCTTGAACTTTTTTGTATTGAACTTTTATACAACTACACATAAATATTTTGATATGATGAGACCTGTTTGTAGGCAGCCAGAAATTATTCATTTAACAATTAAAAGGGAACGAAAGTATAGTTCTTTTATCGTGTAAAATAAAAGGGGGAAAAAGAAGAGAATCGTAAAATATGGCTAGGAAAAGCTTGATATGATATACTTTTAAAGTATTAGAATAAATTCAATTACGAATACGCAATTGAAAATTTACAAAATAAGAAAGGCAGGTCTTAGAAATTGAAAATGATACATAGTTTAATAATTCTAGCAGGTACAGTTTTTTTCATATGGTTCAGCATTCCATTATTCACTCACCGAATTTTAAATATTGGGAATCTTACAGGGTTAGTGGTCAGTGGTATTTTACTGATAGGGGGCATTTTTTATAAGAATTTTCAGCAAGGAATATTTTATTTGCAAAAATATTTTTTGGGAAAATGTGTGATTGGTATTATGGCAATTGCTATTGGCATTGTAGTTATAACTGCTGTTATCGAAACCGTTCTTATCGTAAAGGCATCAGCAAAAAAGCCGCAGGAGAATGCAACACTTATTGTACTTGGATGTAAAGTATACGGCGAACATGCCAGCCGCTCTTTGCGTGAAAGGTTAGATGCCGCCCTCATTTATTTAGAGGAAAATCCCAATTCACAATGTATTGTATCTGGTGGAATGGGCGAGGGAGAAAAAATCAGTGAAGCGGAGTGTATGTACCGATACCTAACAAAGAAGGGAATTAATTCTTCAAGAATCATAAAAGAAGATAAATCAACTTCTACGAGGGAAAATCTGCGATTTTCTAAAAAGATAATGGAAGAAAAAGGATTGGGGAACAATATAGCGATTGCAACGAGTGAATATCATCAGTATCGTGCTTCACAGATAGCAAAATCACTTGGTTTTTCTGTTGGAGCAGTATCAGGACATACTGCCTGGTGGTTATTTCCAACATTTTATATGAGGGAGTTATATGGGATTTTATATCAGGCATTGTAGGTAAAAAGAGATTGTTATTTGTATAATAAAAAAATAGTCGAAAATATTAAAGAAGTTGTTTATTTATCGTAAGGAATGATTTTTCAAACACGCTCTAAAAAGGGGGAAAACATGTATGAAGGTTCTTATAATACCAGATGTTCATTTGAAACCATTTATGTTTAAACAGGCAGCAGAATTAATGGAGAGGGGAATTGCGAAAAGAGCTGTTTGTCTGATGGATATTCCTGATGACTGGAACAAGCAGTTTGACATCTCACTTTATGAGCAAACTTATGATGCAGCTATCAGTTTTGCAAAAAAATATCCCGATACCGCCTGGTGCTACGGAAATCATGATTTAAGTTATGTCTGGCATGTACCTGAGACAGGATACAGCACGATGGCTGCTTATACCGTACAAAAAAGCTACTTGATTTAAAGGAAGTATTGCCAGAGAGCAATCCAATAAAGTATGCTCACAGAATTGATAATGTCCTATTTTCTCATGCCGGAATATCAAAAGACTTCGTTGACTTATATGTTCCAAAGATAAAGCACGATGATGTGGATACTGTTTTAAACTACATTAATAATTTAGGGAAAATGAAGATGTGGTATGATGGATCCCCAATCTGGCTCAGACCACAGTATACAGATGTGAAGATGTATAAATCACGACAATTCCTGCAGGTAGTCGGGCATACTCCGATGGAAACTATTACAAAAAAGAAAAATGTGATATCATGCGATGTATTTTCCACATATCGGGATGGCAAACCAATAGGAACAGAAGAATTCCTTTTATTAGATACTATTACATGGGATTATAGTATGGTTAATTATGGAAATTATTAAATCATTTTATCAAGAGAATACTACGTGTATTTATAAATATAAATATATGAAACCAATACAATCAGCTTTGAACAAGAACCAGCAAATATTGATGATATAATGGAAACTATTAATCATTTTCAATGTTTTGATTATATGATTGATTCTGCAAATGATATATTAGACGAGGATTTTATTAAAAATACTCATAAAATATTAAAGACAAATACATCTGATAGTAGAATTTCATGGTTTAACGTGGGCGAATATAAATCAAGGAAAAATATGGTGGGAGATTTGATTACCACACCACCTGAAAAAGTAAAAAGTACAATAGAAAAATTGCTTAACGAATACAATAAAAAACAGACGGTATCATTTGACGATATTTTAGATTTTCATGTAAAGTTCGAAAGAATACATCCGTTTCAAGATGGAAACGGTCGCGTTGGAAGAATTATTATGTTCAAAGAATGTCTGAAATATAACATTGTTCCTTTCATTATTGAGGATAATTTAAAAATGTATTATTACCGTGGTTTAAAAGAATGGGATAATGAAAAAGGGTATCTAACAGATACCTGCTTGACAGCACAGGATAAGTATAAGGCGTATTTGGATTATTTTAGAATTGCATATTAAACATTGCATTTTTATCGAATATTTACTATGAGTTGTTTTGACAGATTTGTTTTACATTTTCATTCCATGGTGAAAGACTGTCAAGTGAAATTCTTGCGTAGCTAAAATCCCGGGTGTTGAGCGAAGACACCCACAGGTTTATTCTGTATATAAGAGATAGGATAGAGCAGGGAAAGCTGGTTTTCCGAGGAAGAACAGGAAGTGGCACGGTACATTCTGGCACAAAAGATCAAACTGGAACAGGAGTGTATACGATAATGTATAAGAAATGTTCCCTAAGGGGGATTATGAAGAAGAAAATATTACTGTGTCTGATAGCACAGCTCATATGTTGGGGCATTATGACGATGTCAGATTATATGGAAGAAACATATAACGACAGTTTCAATCTGATTGTTGTATTTGCGGTCCCCATGATGTGTGTGGTTCTGTATATTATATTCAGGAGATGGATATATGACAATCAGATGGTGCGGCTGAAAGATGTCGTCATAATCTGCGAGACGTGGCTGATCTGTGGACTGATACTGGGATTTCTGATAGGTGCTTTGGTTAACAATCAAATGTGGATAGTGTCGCAGGCTACAGGAGGATGGGAACATCTGCTGAATGGGATAGAATATATGATGTTCGCCATGACACTTGTGGGAATACCATTTGTGGCTGTAGTATTGATCGAATCGGTTATAGGAATAGTGAAATTGTTAAGGAAAAAAGGAGAAATAAAATTATGATAAAAATACTTTTTATCTGCCACGGCAATATCTGCCGAAGCACTATGGCAGAAAGTGTTATGACATATTTAGTTGAAAAAGAGGGGCTTGCTGATAAGTTCTATATTAATTCTGCGGCGACAAGCCGCGAGGAGATTGGAAATGGGGTGCATCATGGCACTGTTGCCAAGTTGAAGAAAGAAGGAATTCCGGTGATTCCTCACAGGGCAGTGCAGATGACTCTGAATGATTATGAGGAATATGATTACCTTATTGGAATGGATACTGAGAATATCCGCAATATGCAGAGGATATCGGGCGGAGATCCGGATGAGAAGATATATAAACTGCTTACTTTTGCGGGAAACGGACTTGATGTGGCAGATCCATGGTATACGGGAGATTTTGGAACGACCTACGATGACGTTCTGGAAGGCTGTACCGCGTTCCTTGAATATTTACAACAAAACAGCAAAATCGACACATGATCTGACACTGCCAACACTGTACATATGACAAATATGTCATGCGTGAAAAGTTCACAGAATTACCGCATTTTTCTCACAATTCCTTTGCAGATGTCCTTTATCATAAGAGGCAGATAAGGGGAAAGAAATGTTCACAAGATTTTTAATGGAACAGGAGGAATGAGAATATGAGAAGATGGAATTTACCCCAGGTGAATACAAAAGTAATGTGTGCAGTGTTGACAGCTGCTATGGTGATGACGGGATTTACGGCATGCGGAGGAACAACATCTGCGGGTACGGAGAGCGTAGCAAGTGAATCAGCAGAACAGAAGGAGACGATCGCACCGGAGAGTACGACGGAGAGCACGGAGAGCGGTGAAGAGAAGGTGGAATCTTATCTCGGCCAGATCACTGCCATTGATGGCAATGTGATCTCCATCGCACTGGCAGAGAAGCCGGAAGCACCCAGCGGAGAAAAGCCGGATGGCCAGGCTCCTGACGGCAACGGTGGCGCTCCCAATGGTGAAGCCCCTACCGGCGAAGCTCCCAGCGGAGAAAAGCCGAACGGCCAGACTCCTGATGGCAATGGCAGCGCGCCCAACGGAGAAGCACCGAACGGTCAGAAACCCGAGAAAGACATGCTGGATGAGATGACCTTAACTCTCAGCGGAGATACTATGACTATCACAGTCAATGACGATACGATCATTACGATTGACGGAGAAGATGCCACTCTGGACGAACTTCAGGTAGGTGATACCGTATCCTTTTTCCTGGATGGTGAGACAGTGACTTCATTGAGCGTAGGTATGCCGGAGTCGACACAGCCTATGCAGGCCCCGGAGCAAAATTAAGCTGACGTAAGAGCATGGCACCGAGAATCTCTGCCATTTCTTCCGGGGACTGGGGATCGGATTCTTTCAGCCAGGTCTCTACGACACCGACACAGCCGGTGATAATGAAGGAGCAGAGATATTCATAATTAGCATCGGATTGCGCACTTTCCAGAACCTGGAGAGTGCGTTTTTCAATCTGATCTTTCAGGCGATTGACGAAAGCCAGATCCCCATGAGGGCCGATCATGACCTTGGCCAGATCCCTGTTTCGGTCCAGAAAACGGAAGAATTCCAACAACGGCCCCTGAGAGGCCAGAGAATTGGTAATGACCGGTTTCTGCTCCATGATTTCATTAAATTCCAGGAACATTTCATCCTCGATTTTATGGAGCATATCGTAGATATCATCATAATGCAGATAAAAGGTTCCGCGGTTGATATCCACCAGTTCGGTCAGCTCCTTGACGGAGATATCCTGAATATCATGGGTTTCTAACATTTTTACCAGCCCCTGTAATAAGAGAGCTCTTGTCTTGCGCACACGGCGATCCATTTTTTCCATAAGACAATCCACCAGCCTTTCCGGGAAAAGAAGAAATCATTTCCTATATGTAATACAAATCTGAATTTTTTCTAAAATAATAGACGAACATCACGAAAATGTCTAAAAATAAACAATCACAAAAAATCTGTAGCTTGCTTTTTCTTCCCCATTATTATATTTTGCATGTGGCAGAAAATCAACACAAGTTCATTAAATGACATTAATACAATTTCTTATCTTTGTAGTAAGTCTTTACAGATGTTCAAAAACATTTTAAACTAGAGGTGTATAAAATCAAATACATAAACAAGGGTACAAAGAGAGAAAAAGCAGGAGGGAACTATGGCAGACAACGCAGAAAAAGACAAAAAAGATAATTCCTTTATGATGAAACTTGCCACGCTCATTGTAGACAAACGAAAAGGATTTTATCTGATCTTTATTGTTTTATGCATATTTTGCGTATTATCCATGAACAGAGTCAAGGTTAATAACGATCTGACCACTTATTTGCCGGACACAACAGAGACCAGAAGGGGACTGGATCTGATGGATTCGGAATTTACCACGTATGGCTCCGCCCGGATCCTGATCTGTAACGTGACGTTTGACGAGGCACAGAAACTGGCAGATCAGGTGGAGGAGATGGACGGTGTCAGCATGTTGGATTTCGATGACACCGAGGATCATTATCATGACATGGAGGCTTTATTGTCTGTCACTTTTGATGAGGAAGCAGACACGGAAGCTACACAGCAGCATCTGGATGAGGTATTGGATGCATTGTCCGATTATGATGTTTACTATTCTTCCGATATCGGTCAGGAAGAGCGTGACGCGGATGACTTGAATAATGATATGATCGTCATTCTGTTGTTGGCAGCAGTGGTTATCGTAGCCGTATTGTTATTTACCTCTACGACTTATGCGGAAATCCCGGTTTATCTGACTACATTTATTGTGGCAGCTATTTTGAACAAAGGTACGAACTACTGGTTCGGAACCATCAGTTTTGTAACGAACTCTATTGCGGTGGTACTGCAGTTAGGTCTGGCGGTAGACTATGCCATCATTCTGGCCCACCGTTTTATGGAAGAACATGAGGACAAGGATGCCAGAGAGGCCGTGATCGTGGCCCTGAGTAAGGCAATCCCGGAGATTTCTTCCAGTTCCCTGACCACTATCTCCGGTATGGTAGCCATGATGTTCATGCAGTTTAGAATTGGTTATGATATGGGTATCATTCTGGCAAAATCCATTATTTTCAGTATGGTGGCCGTATTCTTCCTGATGCCCGGACTGCTTTTGACCTTTTCCAAGGCCATTGACAATACTCACCACAAGAGCTTCGTGCCGAAGATCACGGCGGTCGGTAAATTCTGTGTGGCTACCCGCTACATTATACCGCCTATTCTGATCGTAGGTGTTATTATAGCATTTTTCCTGTCCAATAAGGCAAACTACGTGTACGATACCAACACTCTGGAATCCAGTACTATGAGTGATAATAAATTTTCCGTCAGCATGGTAAATAAGGAATTCGGCATGGTGAACCAGCTGGCAGTCATTGTGCCCAACGGTGATTATGAAAAAGAGGCACAGACACTGAAAGCTCTGGAAAAGCTGGATGTGGTGAAATCCTGTCAGGGACTTGGCAATATCGAGGCCATGGACGGCTATATGCTGACGGATAAGCTGAATCCCAGACAGTTTGCGGAACTGATCGATCTGGATATTGAAGTGGCGGATATGTTGTATTCGGCATATGCACTGGATCAGAGTGATTATGGTGCGCTGGTCAGTGGCGTCAGTGAATACGAAGTTCCGTTTATTGATATGTTCCTGTTCATTTATGATCAGAAAGAAAGCGGCAACATCACACTGGACGATGATCTGGAAGAAACTCTGACGGATGCTTATTCCCAGATCTGTATTGCGAAAGATCAGCTGCTGGGCGAAGACAATTCCCGATTTGTTCTGGAATTGAATGTTCCTTATGAGGGAGAAGAGACCACAGCAGCACTGGATCAGATCCGTAATACCGTGGCAAAGTTCTATAATATAGATGACATTCTGCTGGTCGGTAACGCCACCAGTGATAAGGATCTGGGCGATTCCTTCGCAACGGATAATACGATCATCACGGTGCTGACAGCATTGTTTGTTATGATCATCCTGCTGTTTACCTTCCAGTCCGCCGGTCTGCCGGTACTGTTGGTTGTAACGATTCAGGGTAGTATCTGGATGAACTTCTCATTGCCGTATCTGTTGAATGAAAATGTATATTTCCTGGGATATCTGGTAGTATCTGCGATCCAGATGGGTGCAACGATCGACTACGCTATCGTTATCACCAGCCGTTACATGGATCTGAAGACCTATATGCCGATCAAGGAAGCCGCCATCGAAGCACTGAACCAGGCGTTCCCTACCATTGTTACCAGCGGATCCATGCTGGTATCTGCGGGATTTATTATCAGCTATGTATCTTCCAATGCAGCGGTAGCGGCCATCGGACTGGCTCTTGGTCGTGGTACTCTGACATCTATTTTGTTGGTACTGCTGGCATTGCCGCAGACACTGCTGATCGGAGATATCATTATTCAGAAGACAGCATTTACACTGAAACGGGATCTGGCAAAGCCCTTGCCCTCCGCCGGAAGAATCCGTATGAACGGTCACATCAAGGGTTATGTCAATGGTGTGTTGGAGGGTGATTTCATCGGTGTCATTGATGGTGAGATGGGTGCGGTGGTGCGTCCCAAGGATACCGTGACGATGGAGGAGCGGGACGATGCCCCGGAAGAAAACTATCCCAGACTGGAAGCCCAGGAGCTGCCGGAGGATGAGACAGCCGGACAGAAAGCAACCGGAGCAGATACAGAAGCTGCGGATAAGAAAGCTTCGGATAAAGAAAAAACAGCAGAAAGCGAGGGAACAGAAGATGAACAGTAAGAGATTATTATGTTTCCTGCTGGGAGCAGCACTGATCCTGCAGACACCGGCCACCGCCTATGCAGCAGAAACTTTGACCTATGAGCAGTACAGAGGCGGCAGCGGTTATAGCAGCACGATAAAGGAGCAGGATTATGCAGTCATAGAGATCAGCACGGAGGAGGATCTGCGGAAACTGGTGGAGAACTGTGTACTGGACAGTTGGTCCAGAGATAAAAAAGTAGTGCTGCAGAACGACATTGTTCTGAGTATGACAGGTGAACTCAGTATTCCTACGTTTGCAGGAATCTTTGACGGCAGCGGTTTTACTATTTCCAATGTGAAACTGACCGGAGACGGTTCGGCAGTGGGATTGTTCCGCTATGTGCAGGAGGGAGCAAAAGTCCGCAACCTTACGGTCACGGGGGAAGTATCTCCCTCTGGAAGTCAGGATCAGGTCGGCGGTATCGTCGGTGTGAACTATGGCAGCATTGAAAATTGTAAATTTACCGGAAATGTGGTCGGTGATACGGATGTCGGCGGTATTGCCGGAGTCAATGCCGAGAGCGGAGAGATCCGTCGGTGTGAATCCTCCGGAAATGTGATCGGCAATCATTCCGCAGGCGGTATTGTGGGCAACAACCACGGTATTCTGAATAACTGCAGCAACAATGGCAATATCAATACGTACAGCACGGAAGTGACTTATGATCTGGAAGATATCACCATGGACAATCTGGAGCAGATCAACAGTACCTCCAATGTGGCAGCTCATACGGACACCGGCGGTATCGCAGGTATTTCGGATGGTAAGATTTATTATTGCTCCAATTCCGGTGCCATCGGCTACCAGCACGTAGGCTACAATACCGGAGGTATCGTAGGCAGACTGCATCAGGGCTATCTGCAGAACTGCACCAACACTGGATATGTGCAGGGCAGAAAAGATGTGGGCGGTATCGTGGGTCAGATGGAGCCGTTCCTGGAAATCCAGTATCTCAGTGACAAGCTGAAGGAACTGGATACGGAGACAGACAAATTCCTGGATATGTTGGATGCCACCCAGAAAGATGTGAGTAGCTATAGCAAACAGGCATCCAGTATTGCCAAGAGTATCAGTTCGAACCTGAAAGATGCCAACAATGCGGGAAGTTCTCTGACCGGGACCGCTCATGATCTGTGGTATATTTACAATCAAGAGTTGAACGGCGTCAGCAACGATCTGAAAGTCCTGAATGACGATCTGAACAAGCAGGCGGATAATGACAAGAATAACGGCAACAGTCATGACGTTACCATCAGTGGAAATGACATTTGGAATGGTAACTGGGGTGGCGATGGCGATCATGACGTCAGTGGCGGAAACATTACCATCACCGTACCGGACGATACGGAGAGCTATAAATCGGCACTGAAAAAATTCGGAGAGAATGCCACCAAGCGTCTGGATAACATGACGAATGCTTCCACGGATCGCAGTGGCGGTATCAAAGATAATCTGGATACACTGAATGACAGGCTCGAGAAGGCTTTTGACCAGTTGGGTCAGCTGGGGGATGTACTGGAAGCCGGGACAGACAGCACCAGTGCCCACATGGATGAGCTGATGGATCAGGCCAGAGTTCTGCGGAATCTGGTCAGCGAAATCCGGGATGATCTCTTCCGGTATGAAGGAATTTCTGTAGAAGATACTTCGGATGAGTCAGCCAGCAAGGAAGAGGTGAACCCCGGAGATCCCGATGCAGAGGATGACACCGCAGAACCGGAAGGAACCGAAGAAGCGCGCTATGATACTTCCAGCTTCCAGAAGGGAAAGGTCACCTTATGTGTGAACCGCGGTACGGTGGAAGCCGATACGAATGTGGGCGGTATCGTTGGACAGGTGGCAACGGAATACGATTTTGACCCTGAGGACGATATCACTTTAACCGGAACGGAGAGTTTCGATGTGGAGCAGACGGTCAAGGCAGTCATCAGAGACAGCCGCAACCTTGGAGACGTGACCGGTAAAAAAGACTATATCGGCGGTGTGGTTGGTAAAGCAGAATATGGCGCAGTCATTTCCTGTGAGTCTTATGCACCCGTAGAGAGTACCGGAGGCAGCTATGTGGGAGGAATTGCCGGATCTGCCAGCTATGCGATCCGCAGCTGTTACAGCATGGGCAGGATCACCGGTAAAAATAATATCGGAGGTATTGCCGGAGAAGGCTGTGATATTTTCTACAGCTATGCGTACAATGATCTGGATATGTCCGGCGAAGGCCAGGGCAGCATTGCCGGAAAAGTCAGTGATGATGGAACTCTGTATGGCAACTATTATGTGGAAGGCGGAGCCGGTGGCGTAGACGGCATTGGTTATCAGGGCGGTGCTACCCCGTTGTCCTACCAGGAATTCTGCAGCAAAGACGTTCCGGACGCTTTCTCACAGTTTACCATTACCTTCCAGGCGGATGGTGTAGAAGTGGCTTCCTATAAATGCGGTTACGGGGATTATCTGTCGGCAGACCAGATTCCGGAAGTACCGGAGAAGGATGGCTATTACGGTGTATGGCCGGATTATGATTTCAGTGATATTACCGGTAATAAAGTGCTGGAAGCAGAGTATGAGGAATGGACCGCATCCATTGCTTCCGCAGAGAAAAACGATAACAATAAGGCACTGGTTATGGCAGAAGGCAACTTCTATCCCAATGCAGCATTGCATCTGCAGGTAGAGGGAAATACTTATACAGTATCCATGACCAATTCCATGGAAGAGGATGCACCGGACTATACCGGAGAAGCAACCTTGCGTGTCTACTGTGAAGATGCGGATAACACTGTCATAGAGGTAGCACAGGATGGAGAGTACACGGAAGTGGAATCCACTGTGATCGGCAGCTATAGACAGTTTACCATGGAAGTGCCCGGCAGCTTCCGCACGGTAGAGGTCGAGGGCAGTCATACACTGCTGATCGTACTTTGCATCGTCGGTGGTGCAGTCGTGATCCTGTTGATCGTATTGTTAGGGAAGAAAGCGGCAAAACGCCGGAAGACGCGCAAGGCGGCAAAACGTGACCGGAAAGCCGGAAAAGCTGATGAGGACCAGAGCGGCACAAACGAAAGTGATTCAAAGGACAGCCCAGCAGAAGGTACTGATGTTACGGATGCAGCAGAAGATGCCGGACAGACGGCTGACGCAGAGGAATAACAATGATTCAGGCAGTTTTATTTGACATGGACGGTACGCTGATCGATACCGAAAAATATTACCGTATTTTCTGGCCGAAGGCACTGGCAACCTGTGGGTATACCATGACAGATGAGCAGGCACTTACGATGCGCAGTCTGGGACGCCCCTTTGCCCCCAGACAGCTCAAGGACTGGTACGGTGAAGATTTTGACTATTATATGGTGCGTGACAAACGAAAAGAGATGATGGAAGAAACACTGGACCGGGAGGGCATCAAATGCAAGCCCGGTGCCGTGGAGCTTCTGGAAGATCTGAAAAAAAGGCATATCACCGCAGCGGTTGCTACAGCGACGGATCTGGAGCGGACGGAAAAATATCTGGCGATGGCAGGACTTCGGCCGTATTTTGAGAAACTGATTTCGGCCACTATGGTAGCAGAAGGTAAGCCGTCCCCGGATATTTATCTCTATGCCTGCAAGCAGCTGGGACTGGCACCGGAAGAGTGCATGGCCGTGGAGGATTCTCCCAACGGAGTCATGAGTGCTTACCGCGCCGGCTGTAAGGTCGTGATGGTGCCGGATCAGACACAGCCAGATGAAAAATTAAAAAAATGTCTGTACGCCTGCGTACCGACCCTGGCAGATATCAGCCACCTCATTTAGAGGTGGCTATATTTGTCATAGTAGCTTGATTTTTGTATTCCAGTGTGTTATTATTTTAACGATTAGAGTGACTATTCGGAAGACAATGAAATCAAGCGGGACTGCTTTGTCATGCTTGCATGTAAAAAGCAGTTTTGCTTGATTTTAGGTGACTCGAATAGAGTCACCGCCACACATATGAGCAAAAATAGCTGCGTAGCAGCGAAAGCACGATTTATCGTGCGATTTTGCGAATAATGTGTGGAATGTATTCATACTTGGAGCCCACGAGGGGCGGAAAGGAATGGAAGAAAATGAATTTTGATGACATCGTAGCAAAAGTAAAAGAGTGTGGGAAGAAGACCGTCGCAGTCTCCGTTGCACAGGACAGTGCAGTACTGGAAGCTGTACATGAGGCCAAGAGACTGGGCATTGCAGATGCAATCCTGGTAGGTGATGAGGCAAAGATCCGTGAGATTGCAGCCGGACTGAATATGGACCTCTCCGATTATGAAATCATCAATGAGCCGGATATGATCGAAGCTTCCCTGAAAGCTGTAAAGCTGGCACATGACGGCCGTGCAGATATGTATATGAAGGGCCTGATCGACTCCAAGAACTTCTTAAAGAGCGTACTGAACAAAGAAGTAGGCCTTCGTACCGGTGGAACCCTGTCTCATGTATGTGTATTTGAGATTCCCGGCATTGACAGACTTCTGTTCCTGACCGATGTTGCATTCATGACCTATCCTACACTGGAGGAGAAGGTTCAGATCATCAAGAACACCATTCCGGTATGTAATGCCTGCGGCGTTGCAGAGCCTAAGGTAGCACCTTTAGCAGCAGTTGAGGTTGTAAATCCCAAGATGCCCGTTACCGTAGATGCGGCAGAACTGACTAAGATGTGTGAAGAAGGACAGATCCCCGGCTGTATCGTAGACGGCCCGCTGTCTCTTGACCTGGCGATCGATCCCGAGGCAGCCAAGCATAAGGGAGCTACCGACCGTAAGATCCAGGGTGATGCAGATGTATTGCTGTTCCCGGATATCCATGCCGGCAACCTGGTATACAAAGCAATCGTACATATGGTAAAAGTAAAGAACGGATGCATCCTGACCGGTACCAAGGTACCCGTAGTCCTGACCAGCCGTTCCGATACCTTCGAGACCAAGGTATACTCCCTGGCACTGGCTGCAGTTGTAGCAGAAGAGATGAAAAAGAATCAGAAATAAGCTATGAATATCGTGATCGAAGCCGCTGTGGAAGCTGCGGGAGAACTGCTGTCGGCAGGTATAGATGCTGTAGTGGACAAAGCGGTAAAGCATAAGAGCGAATATAAGAGTGAATATAGGAGGAAACACACAATGGCAATCAAGAGTCTGATCATCAACCCCGGTTCCACCTCCACCAAGATCGGTGTATTTGAGGATGAGAACTTATTATTTGAAGAAACCCTGAGACATTCTACCGAGGAGATCTCCAAATACGATACTATTTTCGAACAGAAGGATTTCCGTAAGAAGATCATTACCGATCTGCTGGCAGAGAAGAACTGCGATCTGAAGAGCTTCAACGTGATCGTAGGACGTGGCGGTCTGTTAAAGCCCATCCCCAGTGGTACCTATGCGGTAACCGATGATCTGCTGGAGGATTTAAAAGTAGGTGTACAGGGTCAGCATGCTTCTAACTTAGGCGGTATTCTGGCAAGAGAGATCGGTGATGAGATCGGCGTTCCCTCTTACATCGTAGACCCCGTTGTAGTAGATGAGCTGATGCCCATCGCAAGATATTCCGGTCTGGAAGAGATCCCCAGAGGAAGTATCTTCCATGCCCTGAACCAGAAGGCAGTTGCCAAGAGATATGCAAAAGAGGCCGGCAAGCCTTATGAGTCCTTACGTCTGGTAGTAGTGCACATGGGCGGCGGTGTATCCGTAGGCGCACATGAGGACGGCAAGGTTGTAGACGTATTCAGTGCATTTGACGGTGATGGTGCATTCTCTCCGGAGCGTGCAGGCGGTGTGCCTTGTGCAGCACTGGTAAAAATGTGCTTCTCCGGAAAATATACCGAGAAGGAGATCAGTGCAAAGCTGATCGGCAAGGGCGGACTGAATTCTTACCTGGGTACCAACGATATGCGTGAAGTTACCAAGCGTGCCAATGAAGGCGATGCCAAGGCAGCGGAGGTGAAGCAGGCATTCCTGTTACAGGTAGCCAAAGACATCGGTGCTATGGCCTGTGTGCTGAACGGCAAGGTAGACCAGATTGTTATCACCGGAGGCATTGCATATGGTGAGGATGTAGTGGCTAAGCTGAAAGAGAGATGCGGCTGGATCGCTCCTGTGACCGTATATCCCGGTGAGGACGAGCTGTTAGCTCTGGCTCAGGGCGCTCTGCGTGTCATGAACGGCGAAGAACAGGTGAAGCAGTACTAATTTAGAGTAAAAATATAGAACTCCCGGTGGAATGATTCCATCGGGAGTTTTTTACTTTAGGGAATAGACTTTCTGTCAGCATTATGATTTTAACTAAAAATCAGCTTTGACAGAATCCCCAGTACCAGCATGTGTACCGGATAAAAGGCATAGCAGGCAAGCTGGATCTTACGGTTATGCGCGCCCTGGCGTCCATGGTAGCACCACAGAAGCGGCAGACACAACAGCGCCAGTCCCTGTTCTGAAATCTCGAAGGCATGACCGAAAAGCTGTAATGGAATCTGCATTCCTGCCAACAGCATGACATTGATCCAGTAGAGCCCGGCAAACTGTCCGGCAAGCTGCCACCAATTTTTCCCATGGAAGAGATAGAATACGATAACAGTCAGAACGCCTTCTCCGTAATAGTCGAACATGAGGAGGGTTGCCAGCACGTAGCCCACTGCAGATAGCAGCAGGATCGACGGAATCCACAGCCAGACCGGACATTTTTTCCGTAGGGTATCTATTGCCCAGATACACAGGAAGCCTGTGAGCAGTGTCCAGATCACGTTCTGATGAAACGGGTAGAATAACAGCCCACTGTACATCAGATTGATGGGAAGCTCAGAAAGAATGGCCAGAAGAAGCAGGCGCATGCAATATTTTTTCCTATCATGGGTATGGAAGAAGCCTTCCACCAGAAAAAAGGCGAACATGGGAAATGCCAGTCTGCCGATGCCGGTCAGCCACCAGGCATCTCCGGCGAGGGTAGCCCACAGGTGATCACAGAACATGAACGCCATAGCGAGGATATGCAGCGTCAGAGCACTGAGATCCGGTGGGAAAATAGAACAATGGGATACTTTGTTTTGCAAAATAAAACTCCTTTCAAAATTCCTTACGGAAGGATATAGTTGCATTATATCTTGTTTATGCGCTATAGTAAATATATCTGTGAAAGAGTATATGAAATTCCAATGATGGCTTACCCGGCATTTATATGCCGCAAAGCCTGTCGGGCGCACAGATATTGACAGAAAAACAAAATGCAGCACAGGAGGAATACAATGCGTCGTAACGATCGTGAGATTACAGAATTTTCGGAAATGACAGATGTCATGAAGAGGTGTGATGTGTGCAGACTTGCACTGAATGATGAGGAAGGCTATCCGTATCTTCTGCCGTTGAATTTCGGAATGGAAGAGACGGACGGCAGAGTGACACTCTATTTTCACGGGGCAAAAGAAGGAAAAAAATATGACTTGATCCGTAAGGATGTCAGGGCAAGCTTCGAGATGGATTGCTCCCACAGACTGGTGCTGTCGGAGAAAGAAGATGGCTGCCAGTGCACCATGGAATACGAGAGCGTGATCGGTCAGGGAACTATAGAGATCCTGTCGGATGCGGAAAAACAGAAAGCATTGAATCTTCTGATGAAGCAGTACTATCCTGACAGAACGGAGAATTTCGTATTCCGACCGGAAGTCGTAGCCATGACGGAGATATTCTGCCTGAAAGTGGAGCATATGACGGGGAAGAAACGTTTCAAAAAGTCGTAGAAGATATCTTCTATTGATATCCCCACGGGATAGGGCAGCAGGAAAATAGAGATAAAATAGAGAGGATGAGGGACAATTATGTATACAGACGGACAGATCTATATGGGCCTGGCAGATGGTCAGCGTGTGAATATGTCGCTGAATATGAGTAACCGCCATGGACTGATCGCAGGAGCCAGCGGCACCGGCAAGACGATCACTATGAAGGCTATGGCAGAATCTTTTTCAGATGCGGGAGTGCCGGTATTTTTGTGTGATGTGAAGGGGGATGTCTCCGGAATTGCCACAGCCGGTGTGGCTTCGGAATCCATGGACAGGAGGATTGATAAATTCGGTATCCGCAACAGTTTTTCCTATAAGGCTTATCCGGTCTGCTTCTGGGACATCTATCAGGAGGGCGGCCATCCGGTGAGAGCCACCATCTCCGATATGGGACCGGAGCTTTTATCTCGTATTCTGGGGCTCACCGCTGCGCAGGAAGGTGTATTGAATATTGTCTTCCGGATCGCGGATGACAAGGGACTTTTATTGATCGACTTAAAGGATCTGCGTATTCTGCTGAATTATGTGGCAGAACACAAGGATGACTATCTGACCACCTACGGAAGTATCTCCAGGCAGTCCGTGGGCGGTATTCTGCGGGCGTTACTGCCTCTGGAGAATCAGGGCGGAGATCTTTTTTTCGGAGAACCGGATCTGGATATTTATGACTGGATGCGTACGGATGTGTACGGCAAAGGTATTGTCAATGTGCTGAACTGCGTAAAACTGGTGCAGAATCCCACACTGTATGCCAGCTTTCTGTTATGGATGATGTCAGAATTATTCCAGAAGCTTCCCGAGGCGGGAGATCTGGAAAAGCCGAAGCTGGTATTTTTCTTCGATGAGGCACACCTGTTGTTTGCTGATGCACCGAAGATACTGGTGCAGAAGATCGAGCAGGTGGTAAAGCTGATCCGTTCCAAGGGCGTGGGTATCTATTTCGTGACCCAGAGCCCCAGTGATATTCCCGATTCCGTGCTGGCACAGTTAAGCAACCGGGTACAGCATGCCCTCCGGGCGTACACCCCGGCGGAGCAGAAAGCTGTCCGGGCAGCAGCACAGTCCCTGCGGGCCAATCCTGCCTTTAAGGCAGAAGAAGTCATCATGGAACTGGGTGTAGGTGAGGCACTGACTTCCTTTCTGGATGAGAACGGCGTGCCCGGCATTGCCCAGCGTACCTCCATCATCTGCCCCCAGAGCTTTATGGGACCTGTGGATGAGACGGAGCGCAGGAATCTGATGGCGAGAGACGGCATGGGACGCTACGATGAGGCGATGGACAATATTTCTGCCTACGAAGTGTTGACAGATACCATGGAGCATGAGGCGAAAGCGGCGCAGCTGGCAGCAGAGCGGGCACAGTTGGAAAAAGATAAGGAAGCGCTGGCAAAGCAGCAGGCCAAGCTACAGGAATCCACCGTAAAGCAGAAGCAGAAGGAATGGGAAGCCGCACAGAAAAAGAAGGAAAAGGCAGCGGAACGCAGACAGGCCCAGATCGAGCGTCAGCTGATTAACACCGGTGCCCAGGTCATCAAGAGAGGAATTTTGAGTACACTGTTTGGAAAGTAATTAGGAATAAAATTCTTTTGATGCTTATTCTGCCATCGTCAGCGGACGGAAAGATTATGCAAAACGATGGAAAGGCTAGAATAACTGCAACCAGAGAAAGTGTCCGCCAAAGATCAGCCAGAGGACGGACAGAACCGACAGCAGGATACAGACGATGGTCTTCGCCGGCTGCCGGGGGCGTCTGCAAAGTAACGGCGGTAGAGCGATGGCAAGTAGAAGGATCGGAATCCCGTCCCGGAAAAGCATAAGCCCGATGGCAAAGGCACCCAAAGCCAGGGTGAAGAGTGCTTCGTCTAAATTTGCTTCATTTTGTATAAATAAGAACGCACCAGTAAAGAAGAGAAACGCAAGAAGGATCACGGAAAAAATACTAAGACAGAGGATGCGAAGCCATTTCGCGGCTCTGTCTTTTTTCTGTTGTCTTACCTCGGTGATGACATCGCTCAGGAGTGTATTGGTGTCAGCAGAGGGCAGGGCAATCCGCTCACCGCGACAAAGCTCTTCAACCGATACCGACAGCACAGCCGCCAGATCGTCCAACAGAGAAATGTCGGGGTAAGCATTGCCGGTTTCCCAACGTGAGATTGCCTTGTTCGTAATATGTAACTGTTCGGCCAGCTGTTGCTGCGTCATTCCAAGAGCCATCCGCTGTTCCTTGATGAAAGTTCCCATTTTGGCCTTATCCATGTGCTTCACCAGCCCCCTTTATAGTTTTAATATTTGATTTCAGTATAGAAGAATCCGGGGGAATTGGCAATCTACCGAAGCGAGAATGCCGGGAAATTAACTGGAAAGTTACGCGAGCAATGAGCCGCGCATAGGCATAGTGAAGACAGCGATGAGCGCTTGCGCACGATTCGCTGTCTTTACTTATG